>ODAI014095626.1_pt1 | contig 37358 bp, 28 predicted proteins | sample 1539321 | NCBI WGS metagenome assembly ODAI01 (sample SAMN02144231, study PRJEB22623) | gut metagenome | biome: sheep rumen | host: Ovis aries | place: New Zealand
TAAGAATATGGAGACGCGTGTTTTAATTGTTGATTTTAACCACATGGCTCACCTGTACTACCATTCCAATCATCAACTTTCAGTCACAGTAAATGATAGTGGGGTAGTTCGTGAGAAGATTACGACTATCCAAACAAACTGTTTGAAAAGCATTCACAGATGGAGCAAGTATGGTAGATTGCCTACTGCCATCTGTTTTGACCGTCCTGCCCCAAGCAGACGAGCATATTGGTATTCTAAATTCCCTGAGATGACTGGTGAAAAGGCATATAAGGGCAATCGTGAAAAGATGTCCGATGTTATGTATGAGGGCGTATCAGACTGTGAAAGAATGCTAAGACAGGCTGGTGCTTCTTGCTATGCAGTGTACAACTATGAAGCAGACGACCTCATCTATGCCTGTGTTCAGAGAGCTAAGATTAAATTTCCAGGTTGTCCTATTGACATTGTCACAAACGATGCAGACCTGTTACCTCTTGTCGATGAGACTGTTTCTGTATTCTTAAGAAGCAAAGTGGGTACTTATGCTGTATCCCCTGATCTTGAAAAGGTTCATTATATTCAAGTGACTCCTGACAACTTCCAAGAAGTTGTGGAGAGACTGTCTGCATACAAGGGCTTTATGATTCCATACAATACCTTGCTGTTGCATAAACTACTCCGTGGTGATGCAAGTGACCAATTCCAACGCAAAGAAATCTCCAGAATGTTCCCTCCGACAAAGTACAACATTCTTATTCAGCGTATGTTAGAGGACGGTGTTCCTGTAGATAAAATCTTCAGATATGGCTCATCCACGTATAATGTTGTTTATCGTGACTCCAAACTGCCCTATAATGGTACTGTTCAGGATGCTCTCAATGACCCGAATAAGGCAAACCTCGTCCTAAAGATCTTCCCGCCTAAGGAGCTACCCCAAATTCTTGAGGTACTTAAAAAGTACACTAATTTAACCGATGAACAGCTTGAAACTATTAGCTATGTCTATAGGGGTATGAACCTGAACCAGGATTACACAAGCAGACAGCCACAAGAAGCGAGAAGAGCTTTTGTCATTTCTGAAGAAGATGACATTCGTAGTTACGACGAGGGTGAACTTCAAAAGGCGTGTTCTCCTTTGAGAATAGTCTTACCTAAGTAAAAATTTCAAATACACCGTTCTGCAAGTAGTGTATTTGCAGGACGGTGTATTTTTAATCGAGGTGTTTAAGATGAAAAAGCGTTACATTGTCCTATACATTATAGTAATGTTAATAGCGTTGTCTTTGATGGGGTATGGCATTTATAAGGTATATACTCAGTCTCAGCAAACAAAGGAAGCAGAGGAAATAGTAGAAGCGGGTAAAGAAATTTATAACCAATATATTAATGGGTTAAACACTGAAGAAGCTTCTGAACCTAAACACTCTGAAAATGACAGTGAAAGTCCTACTTACATTGACGAGGAGGGGATAGTACACTACTTGGATGCCTTTGTAACTGATGGCAAAGGTTTAATACATGCTTTACAGACCAGATACGGTAACACAGATGTCGTTGCTTATTTGGTGATTGAGGCTTATGATTTATATACCCCTATTCTTTGGCATGATGGTGACTACAAATATTATTTAAGGCATAATATTTATGGAGATTATTCGTACAACGGGTCTATTTATTTAGACAGTGATTGTCGTCCAGATTTTCTAAATGCTGGTAATATGATATATGGGCATAATATGCTGGACGGTATGATGTTTGGCAGATTAGAGAAGACAATTAACGAACTGGGTATAGAAGGAGCAGAAGTAGTTATATATACTGACTCTGAAAAATTGGTGTATAAGCCGATTATCTATGGGCCAGTTGCAGCTTTAGATAGAGGTTTTTATGTTACTCCAGAAGAGCCTGAGGATGGTTTCTTTGTGTCTGGCTTTTCTGAAAAATATGGAAAACCTTGTCCAGAGGGTTATAACAATTATTTAACATTAATGACCTGCTATTATAAAGATGCGAGTAGACAAAGATTTTGTTTAACCTGTGGTTTAATTTCAAGAACAAGGATAGGGTGATATTAAATGAGACGTAGTGATTATAAGACTAATGCTGAAAACAACTTTGGTAAGGAACCAAAAAAAGAGCCTTATCATTTCGACATTTACAAGGAGATTAGAGGTCAGGAAGACGCTAATCCAGCAACTCCTGCTGTCAACGAGGAACCTGTAGTTCAACAATCACCTGAAAATAAGGAGTTGGTTAACTCTTTACTTATTACAATTAAACATAGGCAAGAAATAGAAAATGGTACTATTGTTACTGAAAAGCCTGAAAAGAAGAAAGGAAAGAAAGGCTGGATAATTGCAATTATCATTGCTGTCTTGCTGATTGGTGCAACAGTTGTAACAGTATTTGTGTGGAAGCCCTGGGAAACTCAATCAGAAGTCCCAGTTGAGACCGTTCAGCCTACCAAACCTGTTGAAACAACCGTAGAAGTTCCTGCCACGGAGAAGGAGCTGCTTGTTCCTCTAATAGAAGAGGATATCACTTCGATCTTTGCCAATGCTGAAAGAAGTGATGTAGTAGATGAATGCTCTATGCAGTGGGTGCAAACGATGTATGGGCGTGTCTCAGATGCGGAGATGAATGGTGAAGATGTTTCTGATGTAAGAACTAAAATTCAAACTATCGAATTGTTCTTGCAACACAAAAGAACTCTTGAAGAGTTGGACAATGAAGAACAACCTTTAAATGCAGGTGTAATGGAAACAGTGCAGGGTATTAAGGTTGCTACTGAATTGTATTACGAATCAGGGTTAAAGAACACGATTAGTCTGAAATGCCAGGGTATTTTGGATGATTACGACTTGTACAGCTCTCTTAAAGCTGAACTTGAAGCAATTACAGATTATGCAACTTACGACATAGTGGCTGGTACTGCGAAGGTAAATCTTATCAAACATAAGCCAAATCGTGATGAGCTGAATGTAATGATTGAAATTGTTTCGAGTAATCAAGATCTTATAAATGCAGAACTGGCTATTGCTGAATTAGCTGACTCAGAAGATGAAGAAGCTAAGACAGCCGCTAATAACGCAAAGGCAGCTGTTGAAGACACTATTGCTTCGTTAAAAATAAAACTTCAAAAGGCTCATGCCTTAGTAGAAGGCGAGGAGTTTGTTGAACCCACTACTGAAGTAATTGCTGAGCCAACCGAAGCAACCGAAAGTCCTACTGAAGAATCAAGCGAGTCTACTGAAAACAACGAAGAAGGTAATTCAGAGCCATAAAATACTGGAGGTAACGCCATGAGTACATTAGAAGATGTATTTGTTCAGGAATTCAGACAGGCTGTATCTAATGTGGGTTTCAAGAATATTTACAAGATTCCAGTACCAGGTTGTTGCAATAATTGGAGTGTGTCTGGAACAGAGCTATTTTTGGTGAAGGGTATATCTGATGCAGAACAGTATTTCAACAAGCTAAATAGCACCGTTGTTAAGAAACTACCTGCTAACTATGTAGCAAAGCGTAGGGTAGTGGATAAAACTACTCGAGGTTACAAGGTTGACAAGGAAGGTAAGTTTATATATGAGGATTACACAGTACCACAGGGTAGTATTGTAGTTTTAAGTCCTGTACAAATAGGGTTGCCATATAAGGGCTATACTTCTGCAACAAAGTCTGGCTTTGGCTACATTGATTTTGTTGAAAAGAATGCTGGCGATGTTGAATATATGTATGTTATACCAAACACATGCTTGTATCAAATCAATCAGCTTGCCCTTGCTATGTCCGTAACAAACATGAAAAACTATTATGGCAGAGGGTATGTAACCTGGCAGCACGGGACAATATTCTTACATATTATACCTTACAAACCTAATGCCAAGTATGTTGGTAGCCGAATACTTGCAACAAAGTATACATTAGATTTTAAGGAAGAAATTAAAGCTCTGTTAGATTTCTGGCAATATGCTGGTATTATCCCTAATTTACAGCTGTGCACTTTATTTGATGGAACGAATCTTGCCTTAAAGCCTACTAATACTGGTTACACCGGTTATGTTCCTGTTGATAACATCGCAATTGGTGATAAGGTAGTATATGGGGAAGATGATCAGTCACAAAATTAAACCATGAAAGGTTAGGTTGTTATGTATAAACTTGGGGTAACCGCAAATACTTACTATATCATTGATGAAGAAGTTGGAGAAGCTTATAGCTTTAATAATATGGGAGTCTGTGTTGGAGAGCAGCTTAATGTAATGTTAGCTAAAATAAGCTCAAAAAGTCTTCAAGAGGTTACGATACTTTCAGTTGCTGGGTATGCAGCTAATAAAGAGTGTGATGTAATGGTTGCAACAAGTCCTAATTCTTATGCTTGTATCGTAAAGGACAAGGCATCTAATGTGATTAGAGCTTTTGAAAACTCCAGACTCTTAATCCCAGTTATACCAATGGTATTAAGACTTAAGCGTAAAGATGCTCCAGGTGTCATTCAATATATTTATCCTGTAAAATCCTGCACTAAGGAAGTCATTGAAAAGACTGTTAGTGTTGCAGAATGGAGGAACATTTGAAATGAAGAATAAGATGATTATTACAGCGAAGGCTAAGGGTATTTCAAGAACTGTGCCTGCAAGCCTGATTATTGAGGTTGTTCTTGAAGCTACTAAAGCTACTCATGAGGAAGCCCTCGACGCGGTCAATAACTCTTTGCAAGAGTTATCTCAGAAGATTCTTATGGACAACATCGGAAAGCTAATCATGGTTGGCAATCCTTTTGTAAAAGATGACTCTTTAACTACCCAATCTGTTGAAAAGGCATATACCGCAAGTGTGTCTTGTAAGATCGAGTGCAGTGGGGTAAATCCCATTATCGCAGAAACAGCCTTTAGACGTGTTAAAGCTTCTAAAAATGTTGTAAGTATGGAGAGTCACTATGAGCTCGATGCAGATCAGTATAACTCTCTAAGTGCTATCTGCATTCGTGATTGTTATCAAAAAGCAAAGAAGAGAGCCATCGACCTGTATAAGATTGCCATGGGGTTGTTAAATACCGATGACCTTGTTGTAACTCCTGTAAACTCAAATCTCGAGGACATTGTTTTTGGCGATTATCATGACTATTATGTACCTCAGACAAGGGACATTGTATGTACAAGTGATGCTTGTGTTTATGTGGTGGGTACTTTCGAGTTTGAGATCTATATTAGTGGGTCACCCGAAGATTTAGAGGAGTATTGTCAGGAGAGTGCTTTTAGTGAAGAATCAGACGGGATCCCTTTGGCTGAATTGAAATAATATTTTAGTTTTTCGAAATTGTTGCTTTTTATTCGAAATTATGGTACAATAGTATTAGTAAATAGGTAGGATGTGATACTATGTCCACAGTTTCAGAAATAGTTAAGCAATTAAACTCAGGATGCAAGGTGAAGTCTAAACACATGTCGGCAATTAAGCTCTATTACTTGTCGATGTATCGTGTATGGATGATAAGGTTGTACGACAAGGGTTACATATCCGATCCGACCCGTCTTGATATGACTCAGATACGAAAAAACATACAGGACTTCGGAATGTCCGATATGACCGATGTATCCGGCAGAATTAGACTTACATCTGACCAAACTTTGTTTGCCTATTATAAAAACAAGAACAAGGCTGGTCGAGAAGATGAAGCTGAGTTCTTGTTTTTATTATATCAAGTCCTGTATTTCAGGGAAGGCTGGTTACATATTGATAAGCTGTATGAAGACAACAACTTTAGGGGTAGTCTAACCAGTAAAATTAAGTTTAACCTGAAATTTATAGGTGCTTGCGTGGAAGCAAGAAACAATGTCCCAATTATAAGGGCTACTTGTGACTGCCTTGTTCCTATGGAACAGGTCATAGGGGTACTTACAGCTGATGAGTTTATTTGGTGCGCAGCAATGAATATGCTTGGTGTGCCGAAGAATATGTGGACTGCGGACGGTTTAATCCAGAGTGGATTTTCTCATCAAGAAGAGGTTGATTGCATTTACGGGTTATTGCAAGGCGAGCTAAACTTCCACGGGGGTAAATATGCTTCGCTTTTGGAAGACTGGCTGAAGGAACATAAATGGAAAGGTTCTGTAATGACCTATGAAAAAAGAGGTCTTTACGAAACTGTTTGCGTAGAAAAGTACATGGAACTGTCCAAAGTAATGGATGTTCTTGTAGAAGTTGTAGAAAAGGACCCGGATAGCCGTGTAGTTGCGGTTTATGGAAGCAACATTTTCTATTCTCAACCAAGAACGGAATATAAAATGCCTATTGGTATGTTCCAGTATGTTAATAATTCAACTGAAGATGGTTTATTCCTGCCAGAGTCAAGTATGCTTTACGGTTTAACAGCGGAGCTGTTTACCGAAGATAGGCTTATAGAAGACGGAACAAACTATTCAGGTTGTCCTATAATCTTAGACTCCAAGATTTACTATGATATTGAACAAACCGACATAAAATACCCAACATTCCTCGAAGATTCAAGAAGTAGAATTAAGTTTAACCATGATTACCAAGACAAGACTACTAAGGCTCAATTCAAAGCTGGCTCCCTCCAAGAAGCTATCTATAGTGCGTATGTAGAATCTCTGCGCAGTGCAGATGGGCTAACTGCTGTTGTCCCATTTAAGGACTATCAATCATTTGAAACAGCAAGACGAGAGGTAGCAAAAACAATAAAATAATAGAGGAGTGTTAGTATGCAACTAAGATTGCGTGTAGATCAAGACGGACAGCTTGGTTTCGTCGAGACTCATAAGATATATCGTTATGGTGAGAATGGTTCCATCTCTATTAAGATTAGTCTGGACATTGATGGCGTAAATTCTCTTGGTAAACCTATTGTTCCCTATGTATATAGGGGAGGCTCATTTATCCCTCTTTCTCAGATTGAGAAAGAGATGGGTATTGACAAGTATCTGAAGGCTAAGAAACCTTTTTATTCCCTTATTTACAACGGTAGTAAGAGTTATATCTTGGTTTTGTCTGCAAAAATTTACATAAACGCAGATACTGGTGATTACGATCCGGAGAAGTCGTCTTTCAAGATTTACAAATTGAATAGTGTGCAGCCGACATCTGATGGTGGTGCTGTAGGAAAATATTCAGAGATCAGTAATTACACAGATGAATATAAACAGTGGTTCGCTAACTTTGCTAAAATGTTTGCTCAGTGCAAATATGATAGAGGTGCTTTCTTAAGAATGCGATTCTAAAAGATAGGAGTTTACATAATGGAAAGAACGGGTTTTAGTGTAGCTGTCAAGGAAGGGTACGATGTCTATGGCAACTTCACATTATTTAGGTTAATTGCTGGAAAACTTGTAAAAGAGTGCGTCAACAACGATAAGTGGTTCGGATTTGCTCGTCTTGTTTCTGATAAACAGGTAGACCTAATGTTAAGGGCTATCAATGACGGTGATTTTGGTTTAACCATTGAAGATGGTGCAACCAGACTTGGAGAAGCTCCGAAAGAGGCATTTGACGAATCTCCCTATCGAATTGCAGTATTCAAATACCTGCTTCATGAATTCCTTTGTTATTATGAGGAGCCTACTGTCAGAAGAAATAGTGAGTTGGGTGCTGTGAACTCATACAACAAGGCTCTTGTAACTTCAAATTTGGGTGTGGTTGCAGCGTGGCTTGGCATATCCTATGAAGAGGCCAAGCAGCAATATGGTTATCGCCTTGCAGGTGCAGACCTCCCCGATGAAGGTAACCCTTTATTTCCGTATGTAAAACTCTATGCAACCAAAGAGGGTGTTCATAAGGTTACAAAACCCCGAACCGATCTTGATTTAAACAAGTCAGGTGTTAGAGTACAGCCTCTCTTTGCTTTAAAAGTTGGCGTTTCTACATTATATAAAAAGGCAAGTTCTGAGTTTTATGATGTAACCTTTGTCAAAGACTCAGGACAGGTTCGTACCGTCAATGTTTGCTTCTCTTTGGATAAACTGCGTGAAGTGTATGAAGACGAAGGCAAACTTATGGAAGAATTCCAAAAGCAATACTCTAATAATTTCATCGAAACTGGTTCACTGGAAAGAGGGTACATTCGTGTAATTGAGGTTGGCACAAACCTCGATTGTGGGGCAACTCGCTCCATCAATTTTGCTCGTATCACCGAATTGAAGCCAGCGAATCCAGATACTACTTTCATTCATATCGACCTGGATACTGTCTGTCAATCTTTTATAAATTGTGTATCCTATAACAAAGTTCCTATTAACGAACTTGTTGCTGTTTTGGACGCATTGAATGTTGGGTCTACTCGAAAGTACGCAGGCAAGGAATTAAAAACTTTCTCGGATATTGACAATTGGGTGCAGGCTCAGCAGATGTTGTTAAGCACTCCTTTTGTAAAGCAGCTTGCTCTGTGTATGATGGGTAATCCTCAGTGGTTTAGTGGTTGGAACGAAACGAATACGCCACAGGGTAATGCTACAAACATCAGCTCAGACGCCGGTATTGGTGTCGAAGAGGTCGAAACTCTGGACTTTTTGTTAGAGGGCTAATAATTTTATCAGGAGGTAAAAGAAATGGTTGGAGGTACTGACTGGGTTGCTATAACTGATGGGTTTGCAGAACTCGTAAAGGGTTACTATGATAGAAAGGTTCAAGAAGTAAAAATCCCTACTCAAAAGATTCTGTTTGAAAGACTGGAATCTTCCGAAAAGGGGCGTTGTTTCCTTGAGTCGATTGACTCAGCTCGCTATAAGAGAATGCTGTTTGGCGATGCTAATGTACCGGGGTACGAAGACATCGATCGCAATGTTATGTTAGCGCAAATTGCTCTTATGGAAGATACTGCTTGGGTTGTCTATAAAAAGAACGAGGACGACGAGGATCTGGAAGTAGTCCAGGTTACTGCACAAAGAAGTGTTATCGAGGGTTGTGGACAGGATTGGGGTACTGTTGCGAAGGCAATAGTAAAAAAGAATCGCGAGGGTTTCCTGAAGGCTTATCGAATCGATGTGGAATATGGTCACAACGGTGTCGAGGAGTCAATGAAGATCGTAAATCCGAGAAAGTTTGACATCGATGATATCAAGGGTCGAGAGAACACAAGGTTCACAATCATCCCAGGTGTCGTGTTCAGGGAGTTTGCCAACAGTATTTTGAATCGTATGAAAACTGGCAAGGTTTATAGAATGTCTATTATCAGTGGTGACAACGCTGTTTTCAGATTCACTACTGGCAATCCTGAGATTCTTGCTAAGTATTGTGACAATCCTGAAATGGCACGACTTGTAAGTCCTCGGTATGTTTCCAATTCTGGTGTTATTTATGTTCCAGAGCTTGGAGCTCCGTCTGTGTCATCTATGCTTACAAGGATTGATCTGTTTAACCTGTGGAGAATCAGTGAATCTACTGCCAAGGCAGCAGAGCGGGAAGGTGTTCATAAACCTGAAAATGTCCTGCGAAATGTGTTAGCTGAAGAAGTGTTGAAGGGTAAGCTAATGCAGCAAAAGTACCATGACAATGATGCTTATAGCAACTTTATGTACCACCTGAATCCAGGTGCTAAGCTGTTAGACAAAGAAGACGCAACTCCTGCAAGTCTTTCAAAGTTCCTGCACACATTAACAGAGGCTGAAAAGGAAAGAGTGTTTAATCTTGCTGGTGTAATGCCTCAAGTACAAAAGGTAATGCGCTTCTTTATTCAAGACCATTTCTGTGAACTATCGGAATATTTGCAGCTTTCTCCAGAAGACCGTGTCCAGTACTCTATGGATCTCACTTCTTTCCTAAAGAGTACTAAAGACAAGTGGTATAATGTTCCTCTGATAAAGCTACAGTATTATAAGAAGGACGGATCGATTGGTTCGATGCTTGTGTCTAATGACCAAGATGTTCTGATGGAAGTGTACGGCGAAGATTACGCTCAGCGCTATGAATCCTTTAACTCAAAGTTTAAGAGTGTTGAGAGTAGCTTCATGTTGTTTGTAACGGGTACTTTCGAAAGAGCTAAGAGCCGTGTTTCTTATATGATGCGTATGAACGGCCTGTCTTACTCCGATGATATGTTCAAGGAGATTGAGGAGTTTGCAGAAACCTGTAGGCTGAACAAAGACGAGGAAATTTATATGCTCAATGTAAAACGCATTGTTGCTTTACAAAATAACATTAGTCTTATTGCATCTGAGGCATCTACTCGAACTGTCAAAGCCAACGCTGAGAAGAGAGACACTTACCTGTTCAGAACCCTTTGTGGGTATATCACTGAGAATGGGAAGCCCGATGAATACTTCAAATCTCTTGACTTGAATAAGATAAAGGCAGTATTTGTTGTGTATTAAGGTTGTTTGAAAGGGGATACCGCAATGTTAAAAGACTATAGTCGGTATATTTTAAATATTCGCAATAGTCTGCTTCAGTGCGGTATCTCCTTTGATTCCATTGAAGTAGATGGAGCAGATTACTTTGCTATCTTTGAACTTGCTTTGAAGCTGGACGACATTTTGGAACTGTATAGAGCCCTTGTGTTTTCTAATTCAATGGAAGAGATTTTTATCCCAGTTGACGATTTATACGCTTTGTATGTTAAAAGCGAATCGTTAAAAGAGTTCCAAGAAGATATTCTTCCAGGGTTAAGAGAACAGCACGGCGACACAGATAGTCCTGTGAACCTGCAACTTTTGTTAGGATTCGATGATGAGCCGGATTCTTTTGAAGCACAAGATTTATTCGAGAGCGATGAAGAAGAAGATGAGGAAATTCAACTTGGTGAGGGTGACTTCATAGATTTGTTCGAGGAAGATACGGAGTCAGACGAAAATCCTGCTGTCGATACTTCTCTTAATGATGTACAACTACCAAAATCTAACGAAGATTTTGGTGTTCCTGTTTTCACACCAATTATACCCCCTGTGGAGACTGTAGATTATGTTATGTCAGGAAAAAGTATTTTAAACTGCAATGTGATTTCAGCTAAGAAACCTGTTGTTCCTCAAGCTAAAACTTCAATGCAATCTGATGCAGTATATGTTTCTACTGGTAAAAGTATATTAAACTGCGAAGTAATCTCTAAGAACCCTGTCAATAGGTTAGTAGAGGGCGCTTCTGCGGTTGACGCTTTTGAAGATGACGAAGACTTTGGTCTGGCAGGGTATTCATCGGATGAAGAATTAGGCGATTTTGAAGATGATGAAGAATTTGGTTTGTCTGGCTATTCTGCAGAAGAGCCTAATGACGGCAACGAAGAGATCGCCGCAGATTCTGAAGACGATGACTTTGGTCTATCAGGGTATGAGACTTCTGACGAAGAAGAAGAATTTGTTGACGACGATTCGGACTTTGGTTTAGGTGGATACTCGGATGAAGATGAAGAAGACACTTTTGATGGCGATTCAGATGACGATCTCGGTTTAGGGGGTTACTCAGCTGAAGACGAAGAGGATTCCTTTGAAGGAGATTCTGACGATGACCTCGGTTTAGGTGGCTACGGAGACTCAGAAGACGACTTTGAAGACGAGGAGTTTACTGGTGACTCCGACGAAGACTTAGGTCTTGGTGGGTATAATGATTCTGAAGTAGAGAGTGATTTTTCTACTCCAGAAAATACTGAACCTACTACTAAAGTTAGCAATACTACTGTAAAACAACCAACAATAGAAAACAAAGATGTTGTAGACAGGTTTGGAGATCTCTTTGGGGACGCCCTTACAGGGCTGAAGCGCCGTTGGGCAGGTCGAAAAACTCCTAAAGAATAGTGGTTGTTTTTATAAGTTTGTTTCTAAAGGTTAGCAATTGTGTATTACTATTGCGAGCCCCAAAATATGTATTAAAAAAGGAGTACGATTATGTTCAACTTATCACAGCGTGACGAACTGCTTGAGCAGTTCATGGCAGCAGCCAACAAGAGTTTTGCAGGTTCTGAGCCTAAGGTACGCGAAGCCATGCAGAGTGGCGATGCGGGTGAAGTCAGAAATAGTGTTAAGTTCCTGCAGCAGCTCGTAATTGCGGCGATTCCCGAAAATGTCCCTGTTCCCAAGGCTTCTCTGTATGTTAACTCCGCTGGCGTTGATGCGATTTCTCTTGTCAACATTGCACTGAGCAACCGTGTCAATGCTCCGGAGGACTTCAAGTATAAGAGTGCTTTTGGTATGACAGAAGATGTCAACGAGAAGGTGTTCCGTTTCATCCGTGACGTGTACGGTGATCTGATTATCATCGAGCTCGTCAAGTTCAACCTTAAGACTGTCAACGAGGTTCTTGCGAACGCTTCTGCGCAGGCTGGTCTGCAGTACGGCATTCGTGTCATTCCTGCAATCGGCAGTGCAGCTGGCAAGAAGATCATGTCCATGTCTGACGACGAGATCGTTCTCGTTGCCAACACTGAGAGAGCTCTGGAGCTCGACGACATGGTTATCTTCCTCCAGGAGCCCGATGAAGTCTTCACCGAAGAAGTCATCAAGGCGAAGTTTGATAAGCTGGTTGCGACTCTGTCCTCTGCGCAGACTCCTGAGCAGCTTGTCGGTATCCATGGCGGTGACCTGCTGTCTTTCATCTGCGACATCAGCAAGCGCATCAAGCCCTCTACCCTGATTAAGAGCGTGTGCACCAAGGACGTCAAGAAGCTTCGTGGCGACAATGATGCTATTGCCTACTATCAGGAAGGCTCCACATTCGCTCTTGTCGCACGTCGCGATGGTGGTCTCGAGGTTATCCTCAGCCCGTTTGATCTGAATGATCTGCATCGTGTGGATGTGGATGTTCTCGGCGCCATTGCCTAATAAGTCCAAGTAAGGTAAAGGCTGACCGTAAGTTACACGCTTATGGTCAGCCTTTAAACAGGAAGGTGTATAACTATGGGTGACCAGTGGAATGACTACAGTTCAGAAAATGGTACTAATACAAATGATGAAGTAGCCCCCGCCGAACCCAATAAAAAGGTTAAACCAGTCAAGTTAGGCAGAGGTGCTACTGCAGCAGTTGTATGTACTTTAGTCCTTATTCTTATTATAATGGCACTAACTTTTTCGAGATGTTCTATAGAGAAGAAAATTCCAGCAGGTTCCAATAACTCGGAGAATTCTAAAACTACTGAATCGGCTGAAGTCATTGTTTCACAACAGGCTCCAAATGGTGTAGTAGACCCTACTAAAATTCCTGAGAATCCCGTTGCTACAACTGCTCCAGGTTCTTCTCGTCCCGCAGAAGTAGACCCGAAAAATAACGAAAATTCTGACGGTACATTAACTCTTCTTGCTGAACCATCACTATCGAAATTGTACGAGGCTAAGGGTATTGTTTCTTCAAAGAAAGTATACAAGGTTGGAAATTCCTATGTGTATTGTTTGAATGTAGCAATGCTGAGTGGAGATGGTACAGTAAATATTCAGTATTTCTGTGCAAGAAAACCATACGACCAAGTTTTCGTGGGTCAATCTTTTACTGTGCAGTATCAGGTTGATTCTGAAAATAACATAAGCATCTATTCTCTCACAAACTAAAGAAATGAAAGGGGTATTTACCAAAATGAAGAAAGTATTTTGCATTTTTCTTGTAATCCTGCTTGTAGCCAGCCTGTTTGTTGGCTGTAATAAGGGTGACAACAAGGATGGTTCTGATCCCAGCAAGCCCTCGAACGGTCAGAGTCAGGAAACTACTGCTAACATTGGTGGTAGTGAAGAACTCAACAAGCCGACGGAGCCTGTTGTAACAGAATCACAGGAAACAAAGCCTGCCCGTCAGACTAAAGAAGAGCAGATTGCTGTAGAGTTCTTAAAGGCTCTTATGGTTAAGGATTATAAGACTGCTATCGAGAAGATGTCCTGTTCTTTAACCGAAGATTCTTATGTGTTTGAAGACGACATCCAGTTTGCTATTCCGAGATCTGATTATAAGGACCTTGAATACTTCGACCCGAATACTGCAGAATATACCACTCGTGTTGAGTATGGTGGCACTGTATATGTAACTATCAAGGATGCCTCTGGCGAGAGTCAAGAGTTTAAGGTATATACTGAGATTGCCAGAGAAAATCCGGATGGAACACCTACGGTGAATGGGTCAGGCAAGTTCTACTATGAGAGCTATATGTTCCGTACACCTGGTGGTGCAAAGGTTGAGATCAATTCTAAGGAAGTTCCTGATTCTTTAATCACTACCAAGAATGCTGGTAAGCTTGCAATTTACAGCGACTATACGATTCCCTATATTGGTACGAAAGACAAGTCTATTCGTATTTACTCAGACTTGTATGACACGGTTCAAGAGGTTACTCCTAAGTCTCACAATAGTACCGATAATGACGAGACCTGTAGACTTCAGCCCGAATATAGAGATGAGACTATTCTTGTGGATTTTGCTGAACTGCTGAACAATATTTTTGAGGCAGTTGAAGCAGAAGATTCTAAGGTTTCTGATCTGTACCCGTACTTCGCAACAGATGTTGATCTCAATGTAGTTCAGACTGTATTTGACAACATCAAGAAGGAAGGCGAGAAAGACCTTCACGTTAACAGCGTAATTTTCAGACCCAAGAATAAGAGCTTTTGGTCTACAAAGGACTCTATCGTGCTTAATTTTGGATATGAACTGCAGTGGACAGCCTGGGGTACTGAAAGAATGACACGCTATTCCTACATTGTATTAAAGCAGGAGGAAGGCGCTTGGAAGATCTATAAAGTGCTGGACAACGAGTTGTTCACTTGGTTTAACGAGTTCACGCACGACTATTGATTTTCTAAATGCTGTTGCAACTTTGTAAAGTATATCAGATTTTAGAATCGTCTTTATAAAGTTGCTTTGGGGTATGTACTTTTTAGCGGCGCAAAATAGGCTTGCACGGTGTTTTTTAGCTATTTTGTACAATATACAAAAATTTTTCTGCTTGTTTTTGTATAGAGTGCTGAATGTTAGTTTTTCGAAAAATTTTTTGCTAAAAGGACTTGCTTTTTTGTTTTGCGTGTGCTAATATGTAGCCAGAAGTTGAGGGGCAAGCAAAGCTCCCAAACTCAAAAAAAACAAAAATTTCATTAGGAGGAAAACTCAATGGCACTTTCCATTAACAAGGGTGCGCTGAACAAGCTGGATGTTGCAGCCACCGCCGAAGACAAGGCTGTCAAGGAGGCCGCTCAGGCCGCAGCCGCAGAGAAGGTCGACAACGACATTCTGTTCTCCAAGTCCGATACCCTGACGCTGATCGCCACGCTGGGCGATCCGTCCAAGCCCGACGTCACCAACCGCGAGATCGATGGCAAGATGGTTGCCAAGACCGACCCCACCATCGTTGGTTATCAGTTCGTCTGCTCCGAGGACCTCGAAGTTCCCGAGTGCGGTCTGGGCGATGACGCCAAGACCAACCCCATGAGCTACCAGAACCTGACTGGCACCCGTAAGGTCAAGGCTGGCGAGCCGTTCAACCTGACTCGTATGGAGACTGGTCTGCTTCTGTCCCAGCCCCAGTACAATGCCCGCATTTCTGGCGGTGGCAAGGCTTACACCGTTGCTTACCAGAAGTCCAACCGTGGCTCCGCTGGCTCCGAAGCTTCCAAGGCTATGGCTCAGCCCCTGCCCACCGTTTCTCTCCGTGGCATCACCGTGTCCGTCAAGGAGATCCCCTGCAAGCACGTTCTGAGCTTCGACACCGAAGAGCGCGTTGTCAAGGACGCTTCCGGCAAGGAGCGGACCGTCAAGGCTCGTATCAACAAGAAGGTCATGCCCGGTTTCGAGAAGTTCGAGCCCCTGTGCCGTCAGGCTCCTCGGAAGCCCGCCAACGGCGAGGCAGCTGCTCCCGCCAACACCCGCAACACCAGCGCCCAGGCGTTCCTGGCAGCCATCGCTCGTCAGCAGCGTGGCTAATTGGTACTCTCGAGGGTCTAAAATGGGGAGCTTACCGCTCCCCATCCTCAAAGAATACCAACAGCAGTGTAGCACAAAAAGCAGAAATAAGACCGTCACCCGAAAGGGTGGCGGTTTTATTATAATAGTATATCAACTATAGAAGAATTGGTATAAATACTTGTTATGTATAAAAGGAATATTATACCCAAGGAGTGTGATTCTTTTGAGAATAGATGAACTAACACCAGTAGAGTACTATAAAGAAGAAGGTATCTGGCTTAAAAGAGACGACAAGTTTGAAGTATATGGGGTACGAGGAGGTAAAAGTAGGTCTGCATACCAAGTTATCCAAGAACTTTTAGAGCAAGGGTATGATGGAATAGTAACAGCAGGAAGTCGTCAGTCTCCGCAGTGCGAAATTGTAAGCTATATTTGTGAAGCATTAGGCGTAAACTGTCATGTATTTATGCCATTTGGAAATGACACCTCTGTCATTGAACACCTGAAGAAAAATAGTAAAACTAAGTTATATCGAGTAAAACCAGGTTATAACAATATCATTGTTTGTAGGGCAAGGGAGTTCGCAACTGAAAGACAGTATGGGTATGTACCATTTGGAATGGAATGCCCTCAAAATGTTGAAGTAACAAGTGAGCAGGTCAGAAATATTCCAGATGAAGTGCAGCGTATTGTCATACCAGTTGGTAGCGGTATGAGCTTCAGTTCTGTTGTTTCAGGATTGACTAAATATTCCATACATAAACCAATTTTAGGCGTTCAAGTTGGAAAGGACCCGAACAAGGTTATTGCTGAATATGCTAATGGTCTTTTATTGACGGATTACACAATCATAAAGAGTCCTGTAGACTATCATGACGCAGTGGAGGCATGGGTAGGAGATGTAAATCTTGACCCAATATACGAAGCTAAATGTAAAGAGTTCCTTAAACCAGGAGACCTGCTATGGATTGTAGGTCACAGAGTATGACAAAGGGGTTATAATATGGCTGGTGAAGATATTAGTTTTGCAAGGAAATATAGACCAAATTCGTTAAGAGGGTACATCGGAAACGATGAGGTTAAGGATACTGTTAAAAGGTATTTAAAAAATGGGCGTCCTCAGTCTATCCTGTTAACAGGTAGTAGTGGTTGCGGTAAGACTACTCTTGCTCGTATAATTATGAAAAGCTATATGTGTGAGAATCCAACTCCGGATGGAGATGCCTGTTGTACTTGCTCTACATGTCAACTTTTTGATGAGTATATTACAACTGGAGTTGGTGATAACCTGCCAGACCTCCACGAGATTGACTCTTCAGATACTTCAGGCAAGAAAGACATTGATAGCCTGTTAGCAGATATGGAATTCCCACCAATGAATGGGTTGTGGAAGGGGTATATTGTAGACGAGGTACATCTTTTAAGTCAAGGTGCAATGGGCAGACTCCTTAAGACTCTGGAAGAGCCACCTGAAGGGGTTATAATGATTTTCTGTACAACAAACCCTGAGAAGTTGCTGGATACCGTAAGAAATAGATGCCAACTTAAACTTCATATCACCAAACCAAGTACCAAGGATATTGTAAAGCTTCTGGAAGAAGTGTGCTTGAACGAAGGTAAAGCATATAATATTGCTGGACTTCGTATGATTGCAAATCGTTCTGAAAATGTTGTAAGAGATTCATTAAACAACTTAGAGCGGGTATTAACCACACGAGGTAAGGCAACAGATGGTGCTGTTTCTGAAGAGTTCAATGAAATAACAGATGCTTTGATTTTAGACTTTTATAATGCATATAAAAGTAAGGATTACCTTGCATATACTAACATCATTTACAGAATTAAGACTGGTTATAACTTTGAACAATTTGTAACCGCTGTAACAAACTTTACATTGCGTGGATTGTATGTATTGAATGGTGTAGAAGTAGAGGGCTTGTCTGACACAGAGTTAAACTCCCTGTTAAAGCTGTTCAAAAGTTTTACTCCATTGGAAATCAGTCATATACTATCATCTTTGAGACAGATGACAAACGGCAATGTAGAAGCTAACCTAATGTACTTCATATATACTGAGGCTGTTCCTGTTGGTGGAGCCATCGAATCTGTTGAGGTCAGAAAGGGTACTTCATCCAAGGAAGCAGAAGCAACTTTCAGAAATAATAATCTTGCTGTAATTGAACAGGCAAGATTAGATAAGGGTGTATCTGCCTTACATTCCGAAACCCAAGAGTTAGGATTTCAAGAACTAAGTGAAATGTTCAACTTACAAAAGGTAGATTCGTAATCTAACAATAAAACAAGGTTTGTATTGTAAACTCTTATTTTGGTTAGTAATTAGCTTAAATAAGGGTTTACATGCATTTTTGTAATATATTACAAAATGTTATAATTGTGCTGGGTTGTTAAGTAAGTATAACTGGCTTTTGTAGGTTGTTTATGTCCTTATTAATTTATTTATTATGTATAGCGTAAGCTATAACGGTATTCTATAGGAGGTAACTAAAATGAAAAGAGTTTTAGCATTTGTGATTTGTGTCATGATTGTTATGACAATGTGTGTCGGAGTAGCATTTGCAACGGGTCTGGAGGACGATCTCTCTGGAGCCAAGTCATCAGAAGGTCAATCAGGTGGTCAGTCCAGTAGCATTCTTGGTGAATTGCCCGAGGGCGATGAACAAGATATTGGTGATATCCTTGCTGGTCAGCCAGGTATGTCGAGTGAGCAATTACAAAAGGCTTCAGATATGCTCTCTCCTGTGACAAACTTCATTGGTTATTTGGTCGGTATTGTAGTAATTATAACAATTGCTTTTGTCGGTCTTGTAACTGCCCTTGACCTTTTGTACATTGCTGTCCCGTTTACCCGTAAGTTCCTGTATAAGGCTGGCACTGATGGTACTGGCGGATTTACAGGGGGCATGCCTGCAGGTGGTTACGGTATGCGTGGAAGTATGGCAATGGGTGTCGGCGGAGCTACTGGCGCAACTGTAAAGCCTACTCAGTTTGTATCAGATGAAGCCATTGCTTGTGCAGCCATGCTCGGTGGTTCTGCTCAGTCTGCAATGCCTATGGGTGGAGCCATGGGTGGATACGGCGGTTACGGTGGCATGGGTGGCATGGGTGCTATGGGAGCAGCCCAGCAACAGCAAAACATGACAGTAAAATCTGTCATTTGGGTATATTTCAAGAAGAGAATTTTCTTCTTAATTATCCTGCTTATTGCAATCATGGTGTTGACTTCCAGTGCAATTCTTGGTACTGGCGTAAACCTCGCCAAGTGGAGTATTAAGATCATCAACGCTTTCAACAATAAGATTGCGTAGTTTATAGTTGTAAGGGGCGATTACTATGGGTGAGCTTTTGGACTACCTGAAAGAGCGTTATTCAAAAGCTGGAGAGCGAACTGAGGTTCAAGAATCTATGCACCGTCAAAGAGTTAAGAACAGTATCATAAGTATTTGTGAAACGCATTTGAAGGACGCTGGAGACGAATTCACATTTGAAGTTCTCGGTCAAGATCTTACTTACGCTATTATAGTAATTGCAGAGGAACCTCTTTCAACTCGTTATGAGTTTGTACAGTTGGATGCTAATCTCTTTAAAGCAAGGTTGAAATCTTTCGATATAGATTTGGATTCGGAGTAGGGGTATTGGTTATGAATAATAAGGGGTTAATTTTCAAAGATGAACAAATTGCAAATGTTGCAAGAAAGCTAAATCTGCAGAAGAAGATTGTAAAAGATGTTCTTGAAGAATACATCGGTAGGCTTCTCAATGGTATATGTGCTGGTAAAACTGTAAAAGTATTCAACATCTGTTACTTAAGAGTAAACAAAGACTTATCCACAAGAGAAACCGAGACATTAGCTTACACCGCGACAGAAGTAGGTAAAGTAGTAGGAGTTCCGAGCAATACTGCCTACCGGTGTATTTCTTCTTTTACAGATCAGATAGTTACAGACCTGCAAAGAGACAGGCGTGTATCTATAAGAGGTCTAATTCGTGTTCAGTTGAACGAAGATGGCAAGCTAAGAGTTAAAAAGTCTACCTCTTATAATGGGAATGATGTATATGTAATTACATTAGGCTCTTTTAAGAGAAAGGTGGAGACTTATGCAAGGAAAAACTCATAGAGTAGGTGGAGTACTTGCAGCCCTGACAGGGTATGCTATACTGGAAAGTAAAGGAATGCTCGTTGGGAATGTAAACAACCTATTACAGCTTGCCATTATCTATCCATTTGCTATCTATGGTTCAACATTACCGGACTTAGACCATAATTGGGACTCTGCTCCAAGTAAGGATGTTGTAAGCTTTTGTATAAACAAGGTATTACATCTTGGGAAAGGCTTACAAAAGATTGGGCTTAAAAAGGTGGGTTATCTTGTTGATTCCAAACATAGGAGTTGGCAAACACACGCCATAGAGTGGTTAATTGGGCTAATTGTTGCTCTGTACCTATTAATCCACGGTTATGATGGTTCTGCAGACTATATAATCCTACAGTTAATATTAACAGGGTTGACTTTAGGAGTATTTAGTCACTTACTTTTAGATGCCCTTACACCTCAGGGTATATGGCTCTTGTTACCAAGCATTGTACTAAGAAGGCGTATAACCTTTAGGCTTGTTCCTAAGTCAAAGTTCTTTGCTACTGGTGGAAATTGGGAGTCACTTGTAAGAACTATCATGTGGTTACTAATAGCTTTGTTAATCTTAAGGGTAGTCTATTTATTAAGCCCTTATAGAATATCTTTCAATTAAAAAGGAGGGTAAACCAGATGAAAGGTATTAAGAGACTGGTTGCATTGTTGCTGGTACTGGTTGTCGCCGTTTCTGCATTCTCTTTGACTGCATTTGCTGACGATGACATTCAGGCTAAGAAGGACCTCGTTAATGATGTGTATGACAATGTGAAAAACAATTCATACGACAGAGACGGAGGCGGTAGCATCAAGGGTTCAGAGCTGTTCAGTTCTCAGGACTCCGACGGTATTTGGCAGTTGGACGAGGATATGTTTGCGAAGTTGTCTTCAAGTGGTCAGCAAGATCTTGTAAACGATATTAGCAAATATTCTCAGGATTCTCTGGATGATGATTCTAACGAGGTATCTCAGAAAACAGTTGAAAACTGGTGGAAGGAGCTTCAGGCTGTGCCAGGTGCTGGTACTAAGTTCATGAGTCTGATTCTTCAGAATACCAAGCCAGACTATGTTACTGCAAACAAAATTTACAAGCCCTTTAGTGGTGTCATTGGTACAATTATGGGCATCATCGCTGTAGCTGGCATGGGTCTGTTGGGTATTGTCCTTGTTGCAGATATCTTTTACATTGTAATTCCGCCTGTACAGATGCTCGTTTCTGATGAGGGAGCGGATAAGAAGAGGGCAAAATCCCACATCTTCTCTAACGACGCCATTTATGCCGTAGAAACTGCTGAACAGTCTGGTGATACGCAGACTGGCGGTGGTAAGAAGCAGGCTCTTGGAATCTATCTGAAGCGCAGAATTCCGATGTTAATCCTACTGGGTATTTGTTTGATGTATCTTGCTTCTGGCAGCATCTATGTCCTTGTTGGCAAGATCTTGGACCTCGTGTCTGGATTCCTTGGATTCTAAACTAATAGCCTAAATGAAAAGGGGTGAAGGTTCGTAAAAACTTTCACCCCTTTTCTTAATGAGCAAATCTTTCTATAACTTGCGTATATAAAGTAATGTGTTAGGAGGTGTTTTTATGAGTTTAACAGTGTATAAGAAGTTAATGTGTTTGGTTTTAGTGTTGTTAATGTTTAGCTGTATGACTTTAACAGCTTATGCAGACCCTTCTGATATTGATGCCACGTATCAAACAATAGAGAATTCTGCTTATCTTGTGGATATCTGTTCTCAAGCTAACAGTTCTATAGGAAAAGAAATACTCTCCTACGACAGCTCTACAGGTCTATTAAGATTTAGCAATAAACTCTATAAAGAATTAGATACTGACGATAAAGAGGAGTTCATGGAAACAGCTTTATCTGCTGTTAGGAAGTCTGGAATGTATGCATCAAACAAGCAAGGTGTATATAATTTTATTGCAAGCCAGGACACAGCTATTTCAGGTGCAATGAAATACCTGCAATCAGACGCTGGTGCTGATTTGGCAGAAGCTAAAAAGTATTTTGCCCCATTTAGTGGTGTAATTGGTACTATTCTTGGATTATTAAGCCTGTTAACCTTTATGTTCTTGGGTTTGTCCATTACATTTGATGTGTTTTATCTTGTACTGCCATTCTTCCAGGGTATTGTAGACAAGGAAGACGGAAGAAAGCCTTTTGGTGTTTCTAATGAAGCTTGGAAAGCTAAGGAAGATGCAGCAGTTTCTACTGAGTATAAAAACTCATTGTCATTGTATTTCAGAAGAAGACTTGGTGTTATCGTGGCAGTAGCGATAGCAATTGGGTATTTAATTAGTGGTAAACTGTATGACATTGTGGTTTATTTAATCGACGCATTCTCGTAAACGGGGGTAGAAGCCATGAAGAAAGTATATATTAGGTTTGTAAGTATATGCTTGGTATTAGTGACCATGTTTAGCATGGTGTCTATGGTGTTTGCTGATGAATCTGCTGTTGGTGGTCAATCTGCAAACAACCGTATCAAGACATATATTAATCTTGCTAAGGGCGAATCTGTTGTTAATGCAGACTTAACAAATTTGACTGCAGATCAGATACGCTTTCTTGGTGTATGGTTGTCTAATTTCTATGTACCTTTCGGAACAGAACTTGGAGGTACGGATGATAGGTTCACAGAGAAAAACAAGGAGGATATGAAAAATGCTCTTTGTAATAACTTAAACTTCTCTGAGGAAATGGCAACTGTTTTAATAGAAGAAATTCTTGGTAGGGCAAGAAGCTCGAAGAAGGACTTAACTTATAGGTTCTCAACAGACCCTTGGTATGAGGGGTATAAAGAAGAACATTGTACAAAGGGGCCGTATTCTGCCATAAAGATGGAAGAAAATTTTAACTACTATGATTTCTTCAGATTTATGACAGGTGGGTATCGAGACGTATTCAAGTCTGAAATGGCGTTCTTCAATTCGTCATTTGCCGAGTACTATGTGTCATTTGCTGGAAGACAATTTGCTTCAATACTCCCTTTCGATGGGCGAAATGCTACTGAAGATATTTTTACAAAGTGGTATAGAGAGAAAATTAAAGACAATGATAGTCACTGGGCTTGGAAGGCAACAGGTAAGGAGGACATGTGTTGGGAGGATAGTGCTAATATTGGACTCCCAGGCTCCAGAGGTATGGTGACAAATATCGACTATATTGCTGAAAGTCATGGGTTAACAATGAAACAGAAGGCATTTGTTGACGATGTTCAAGAAAACGGCGGAGCTGCGAAAGTAGCATCCTTAAGGTCAGAGGGTTTTACGAAGGGTAATACTATTTTCTTGCTTAAAGGCTTTTATGGCAAGAAGTGGACAAACGCCGTTTCATACACGTATACAAGCTGTGTCTACATGTATGATATTGACGCAGATGTTTGTAGAAGGGCTGGCAAGTCAAAGGTTTCAGAGATAGATGATAATACTTATTATGCTAAATTAGCAGAAGCTTTGGAGTATCAGGCCAATAATGAGCCAAGAATACAAGGTGAAAGTATATCATATAGTGGCAGTGAAAGAATAACCGATACTTATAGAATTTGTTTTTCAAGTGGTATTGATGAAACCGGTAGATTTGGAATGAACGCTTTTGAAGAAGCTAAGTTCTGGAGAGCAGCGTATGTGAGAGAAAATAACGCAAATGACTATAAAACGATCTTCATTGGGTATGAGGACAACGGTAGATTTATTCCTGTTTTAGATTGCAGTATGCAACTTGGCGAGTTTACGCCATCTCAGTACCAGTTTATGAAGTGTTTAGAGGCTGTGGACTTTAAAAAGGGCTATGGTTTTTCTTTAATGGACTTCAATGAAGACGATGAGGAAAATAACAATATTGAAGGTGCTTTAGCACTATTTGGCAGGTCTTGGGAAACTCTTACCAGAAGAGAACAAGAGCAAGTTTACAACCTATCAACTTTTGCCTCCAGAATGGCTGTAGACTGCTACGGAGATATCATAGTTATGGGTAAGGTTCACCAGTATATTGCAATGCCGGGGTGTGTAAACCCATACATGTGGCAACCTGTCGATAAGGAAGGCGAAGATATTTCTTATAATGGCGCATTTATAAATATGGTAAATGCCCGTAATATTGCCCAGTCAGAGGAGAATTACTACGCAGATTCTGGACAGGTAAATGACTTTATCTATGGCAAGGTAGATTCCTCATCAACTGCTGGTAGAATTATAAACTCTCCGTTTAAGAGTTTAACTGACCAGTTTTACACTCCAGACTCTTCATCAACTCCTGTAAAAGCAGATGCAAGGATTTCATTACAAACTTGGCGAGATATGATTGATGGTCTAATGGTTAGCAGTGGGTATAGCTATGACGACCAATATGAGTGGCATAAACATGGTTGGGAATTTAAAGCTGTGTGGACAAGAGGTTCTGATGCTTTCAGTAAGTTCGAAGATGAAAGTGGTTCATTTATAAATCAAATATTAGATTGGTCTGAATCAAGCACAAGAGATGCTGTAATGTGGACACAGTGGTATCACGCTCAGTTAACAGGTGGTGGTTCCTCGTTAGCAGCGCCTCATGACGAGGCTCGAGAGGGTGGTCAAGGTCTTGACTTGTACTTCCTAAATGATGAAGATGATTACTTTTATGTTTGGATAGACACAGTCACAACGGGTACTTCTTGTACACGTCAACAACGCTTGAACTGCTTGAATAATAGTGGTAAACATGGTCGCACAACTAACTATAATAACTTGGATGTTATAGAAGACCGTGGCCAATCGATATTAACAGGCTTCGTGTTCATGGATACTCTTGGAACCTATAATGACGGCACAGAAGACTTCAACTTGTTTAATATTGCTTCATTCTTGGACAACAACTTAAAGTCAGCAGCTCAACAGTATGTTGGTACTGTCGATGGAAATGGTTTCGGAAATGCTCTAAATACCATTGTTAGTGGCGAAATGATGTTCCCATCAAGCAACCCTGCTCTGTATTCTTCATTGTATGTAACTTACTGCTTTGCTGGTTTGTATGAAGAAGCAAACAAGAAGGACACAATAGGCCGACTTGGGTATAGAATGGCTGTTGAAGACTTCCCAGCTGTTCCAGCAGAGGCTTTGGACGTTTCTGTAGAAGCTTTAGAGTTGCCCGACTATGAGCTGGAGAACATCAAACATTGGACTTACTATTTACTGCATCCAACAGATGGTTTCCGTTATGTTAGAACTCTGATAAGCAACAAGTTGAATAGACTTCTTCTTGGTTGGCATAGCGATATGGTAGGCACAAATGGTGTAGGTGCAACAACTGGTACTACTCGTTATAGAAGTAATATAGGTTATGTGTCAATGCCAGACCTATCAGAACTAAACTGGACTGCAAAATTAGTAAATTTCTATAACAAGTGCATACCTTTCATTATAATTGTAATCATTGTTCTAATGTTACTGGCATTTATTACTGGTGCATTAAGTTTGCAACACGCATTCTTTGCAGCTGTGTTGTTCTCTGGATTCTTACTACTTCCAACAACATTACTAAATGGTGCTGTTCAGTATTCGAACTTAATATCTCAAAGAATATATGGCGACAAGTTCATATATTGGGCTATGGTTCAACAGGAAACTTATGCTCAGGCAATAGATGAAGCAGCTAATATGCCAGGTTCTTCTGGTGAAAGTACATATGAGAACTATCTAAGAACTCTATATGGACAGAACCAGCGTGTATATAGTAACCAAGGTCAGGAATCCATCATATTGAAATGGCAAGCCCCTAAGAAAATGGCTTCTGTAATGCTATCTCAGAACGATGCAAACCTTATTGCAAATCTTGGAGATATGCGCTCTATGTTAATGGGTATGCTCGGCAATGCTTACAGTGGCCAGAGCTATCTTGATGGTGATGACTCTGTTTATATGTACAGGTCTTATTTAGACATATCCAACTTCAGTAGATATGTATTCAGGGGTATTAGAGATGGTAGAAAGCCGTCATACTCAAGGAACCTATCTCGTTCAACATTCTTGGATTGGCAAGATAACTTGAACTATGACCAGTCATATATAGACTTCATAACTGATAATTGGACCGAGTCTGCTTTTACAGGCGGTGGCTATGCTTCAAAGGGAGCCTATGTGTATGACTTACATGCCCGTGAGTATGACTATAACAACTTTAATGGTAGATACAATTCTGCTGGAGGTTATACTGGCGTTGCAACAGACTCTTCTATCTATAAGATAACGCCAATCCAAAGTAAAATCATAAACGATGCTTTAGGGTATAAAAACCACCTTGCAGAAATGTCTTCAACCTCTGATCTGATAGACTTAAACAGAGATTTGTTTAACTTTGGTATTCCAATGTTCACGAATAACTCTACAAGTTTCTCTCCAGAGTGGTTCATTTCTACTGCCGGAATACCTACAGAGGTATCTCAGCGCACAGCTCAAGACCAGAGAAGAGCGAATGCTATAACAACAAGTGTTAACAGATATACTGCAGAAGACTTCTCGTCGTTGGCAGCGTTCTCGTTATACTCTGAAAATGTGTTCTACTACTTCTCTTGGGGTATGTACGATTGGGGTGGTCTAAATTGTGATTCTTCTTTAACAAGTGGTAACTTCAAGGATATGATACTTGGTAGAGACGATGGTGGTTTCTTCTACAGTAAGGGTAGTACAACCTATAATGCTGTGCCATCCAATGAATTAAAGGACTTCATGGATATGCGGTCGCTGTTTACATATATTATCCCATATATGAAGAATTGTAATGACCTCGTTCGTGAATGGGACGACACTTATGGCATCTTTATTTATGACGGTGTTCCGACAGAAGAGGGCTTGATGGAGGAAATGACTACTCCAGAGCTCAAACAGAAATATTGGCATAACTTAAATGTCGCAAGGTTGTATGGACTGTATTGCCCATGGGTAGACCTAATGTATGATTGCTCTTATGCCGATTCTGAGACAATTACTGTTCTTGGTCAGCGTTATACAATTGAAGACCCGCTCAATCCCGCATCTTACCCAGTAGATCGTCCCATGATATTCTCCCGTGCAGAGATGGTTGATATGGGCCTTGGTGAAGGCGACTTAACTAAGGTAGAACGGTTAATTCTGAAGTGTAACGATCAAATGCAAGAGCGTGTGTATGATATGCTGAACTATTATAACTTCAGTGACATCACATTAGATACTGCAACTGCAATGCAATGCGCTTTTGTGTTTAATAGGGTATTCTCAGAACCGAGTATTCTTGGTGATAACAAGAATATTTATCCTCAGTCATTCGATTTGCCGAACTTCTCTTATGATGCTTTCCTGCGGATGATTCTTGCGAATACCACTAATGAAAACCTGTTGGAAACCGCAGCAGAAGCCGATACTGTCAATGGTGTAATGACTGGGGACTTCTATGAGCGTATAGTTGGTAGGTCAAGTCTTACAACAGTTCTTGTGATGCTGATTTTGGACTTCTTATCAATATATGTAATTCCTGCCTTTAAGATTTTCTTCTTGATTGCAGCGTTCTTATCCTCTATTGCAATAGTATTTGTATCTGTTTGCAAGATAGAGGAAAATGCTAAGTTCCTGCGTAAGGTTGGTTCAGAGTTCTTAATGCCGCTGTTACAATTCTTTGCAACGACAGTTGGATTCTCCATATTAATCTCATTGTTTATGGGTACTGGAAACAATGCTGTTACTCAAACGGAACAGATATCAATTAGTTTTGGTGATCCTGTAATAGTAATGTTAATAATGATTGTAATAGATGTAGCTGTGATTATCATCTATTGGAAAATTATTAAAAAGGTACTCTCATCAATGAGGGTAAACATGAAGATGATGGGCAACTTTACGGCGGGAGTTGTCGGTGGCGCAGCAGCAATGGCTCTTGGTGCTGTTTCAGCGGCAGCTTCAAGTGCAAGAAGTGCTGGCAATAGTGCAGTTAATACTGCAAGGTATCATCATAGAAACAAGCTTATTCGTAATAGTCAGGGTGGTGCTGGTGGCCAAGCTTTAGATCCAGGTCAGCAAGGAACTGGCATTGAATCTCCGAGAGCTTCTCAAAGAGCATCAGGAAATAGCGGAGGCGGCTCTGATTCTGGAGATAGCGGTGGCGGTTCAGAAAAGCCTCGTCGTTCTGATACATCTGCCGAAACTGTTCGTCAAAATGACCCGTCGAGTAAGACCGCTGAAGAACAAAAGAAAGCCACAAAGGATATTGATTCTAAGGCGGAAGCTGGCTCTGAGAAGCTCAAGAACAATGGTGGTTCAAGTGCAGAGCCTAAGAAGTCTGGCGAAGGTAGAGAGAAGCCTGCTGGAGGAAACGCTCCTGAAGGTTCTTCAAATAACGGTTCAAGAAGGTATTCAGATAATAACAGGCGTGGTTCAGGTAGAAATTCTTCAGGCAGAAGTAATAGCGGTTATACTACTTCTGAATCTCGAAATTCTTCTAATGCAAAGGGAGCAGGTAGCGGTTCAAGATCTTCTGGAAAATCAGGAGGCTATGGACAACAAAGAGGCGGCGGTAATCAGTCAAGAACTGGTGCTTCATCAAGAGGTTCGAATAACCGTGGTAAACCTAATGTTGGTGATTCCTCTAAGAATAACGCAAAAACAGGTGGAGCTTCTCGTAATAGGAGTATCACTTCTACTGGTGCAAGAAATAATACTTCAAGAAATAACTCTCAGAGGAATAATAGTCAACGAAACAGCTCTCAAAGAACTATACAGACACGACGTCCAACTTATAACCGTCCGAGTTCCTCTAATGCAAAAAGTACCTCGAAACCCAAGAAACAGTTAAAAACCTATAAAACTGGTGGTACTCCGAAATCTAAAGCAAAGAAATAACAAGTATACATGAAACGGAGGTGAGTCTTAATGGTAATTTTACTTATTGTGATATTAACAATTATTATAATTGCCTTAAGGCTCACCTCCATTGGTACGACTGCCCTTGTAAGAATGGGGGATCGTCTCGAAAGAATTACAGAAAGAGCAGCTGTAAAAACTACTAAAAAGACTGGAAACAGTTTAGCAAATAAAACAGAACAAGATCTTCGTTCAGAAGAAGTTAAAAGTTGTTCAGACCATAATACAAGTAAGGCTGTAGGGGCAGCTGGCAGAACAGCGACTAAAGGAGCTGTAGTTGTTGAGAAAACTACTGGTAAGGTAGTTAGAACAGTAACGAGGGTTGCCGATTTGGTAAAGCGTGTTACTGTAGATTTGGCTATACTTATCTTAAAATTGATAAGACGTTTTTTGATTTTTATTTTACCTTACATAGTTGTTTTAGATATTATTGTATTGGTAGTAGCACTGGCTCTTGGGTCAGTAGTTTTAATGGTTTCTGGATTTGGGGACTTATTTAGTTCAACTGCTGGAGGAAGCAGTAACGTATATGATGCTATGCACCAAGGCGAGCCAGTAAATGGTAGAAGTAAAATAATTCTTGTAGGTGATAGTAGAACAGTTCAATTATCATATATACTGTTTGGTGTGTCATATAGGTATGATCACTATAATATAGATTTCCCGCATACTAATGGTGGTCATGATAATGACTGGTTTGTAGCGGGAGGCGCTATGGGTCTATCTTGGATGAAAACTGTTGAGAATGAGATAGACGCGCATGTGGATGCAGATACAGCGGTTGTCATCAACATGGGTACTAACGATGCATATTCTACAGAAACAATTGCAGCACAATATATAGATTGGTTACTGCCAAAGGCAGATGAGTGGGTATCGGCTGGTGCAGCTGTGTACTTTTTGTCGACAAACCCTGTGGACGACAATAAAACTGTGTATTTGAAAAACAGCCATGTTGAGAGATTTAATGAATATATAAAAACTCATTTAAATAGTAAAGTCACATATCTTGATTATTACTCAATAATGAAATCAACGAGTTTCAGTACTGATGATTCTGGCTTACACTATGACAGAACAGGTTATCAGGGTATTTGGGATTTTATAGTACAAAATGTGAGAGCAACATCTTCTCCTGTAAATCCACCAGCGGAGGGCGTAGGTGTTATGGTTGCTCACCAGAAGAATAGTTCTACTGCATTTTCTAATGCATTAAATATGACTTCTTCAAATGGTCTAAAGTTTAGTTATATAGAGTGCGACGTAAGTGGGAGTTTAGAGTTAAACCATGGAAGCGACGGTAATGGATATACATTAGACAAGGCTCTCGATGAAGCAAAAAGTCATAATGTTGGAATAGTTGTAGATATGAAGTCAGGTTGGAATGATTCTACAATAGGAAATGCCTTTTCTGTTGTAAAATCAAAAGGTATGTGGAATAAGACTATATTTCAAACTGGTAACACAGATTTAATAAGCATTATGTACGGTAAGGATTCATCTGTGCGAATTTGGTATCTAAATTCTAACACAAACCCTTATAATGGTAGTATGCTATGCGCTCCTATAAATTATTCTATTGTAGAAAGCATTAAAGATAAGATAGAAGGCGTCAACGCTTGTATGTCACCTTATTATTTGTGCAACGGAAGTGCTGGTACAGCGACAAGAGCTGATGGAAGTCCATTAACTGTAGATGATGTTTCAAGACTGCATAGTATGGGTTTAAGATTGTGTGCTTACTGCTTTACTTCTGGACTTTATAACAGAGGTGCAGAATTCTATAATGCAGGGGTAGACTATTTAATGTCTAACGATCTTTCAGAAACAGGAAGGTAGGTTGTATATATGAACGATATTAACAATCCGAGTGGAATGCGTCCAGAGGTTGGTGATACGGAACTTGTATTGCCTATAACCTTTGACTATTCAGGCGGTAGATCGGAGTCAAGAAAAAGTAAAAGGCTATGGTCAGCTATTGTCATTGTAATAGGTTTAATAGTGTCCATAGGTGTAATGCGTTCAAAAGATTTAGTATTTCCAATCGACCTCATTATTGGTCTTGGAGTTTTCTTTCTTGTACTTTTGCTTGTCAGATATGCCTTACTGAACGAAAAGAAGGTAAGAGCCGATTACAAGGAAATAGAAGAGACTGACAGCCAGCTTGGTACTGAAACAATATGGGGTATTTATAGTGTAAGTCCTATCTATCCGTACATTTGTAGATTTAGGAATGGTAAATCAGGTATATTTGTTAGGTTGACGAAGGACGTTATACTTGGTAAATACGCTGATGCTGAATATGAACATTATGAGGCTATTGGTGACGCATATAATATTGCTGGTGCAAGCCGTGTTCAAATTGTTCATATTGACTACATGGTTAATGTTGGTACTGACGACCGTCTTGCATCGAGTTTTGAATCTTTATCAAATGTAAGCAATCCAGATTTAAAAGATATTTTAACAGAGATCTTTTCTTACCAACAAGAACAGATGCTTAACTCTGTTACAACTTATGATGTTTATGCTTTTCTTTGGACTGGTAGTGATATCAGTGCATGGAATACCATAAATAAGATACTATCTTGCTTCTTGGATGCTAACTATAGAGGGTATGTAATACTTAACGATAGCGAGTTAAGAGAACTTGTCAAGGCTGTATTTAATTTGGAAGAGTTCTCTGTAAACCAGGCATCTGGTACTGCTTTTAAGACCTCAATATCTTCTTCAATTGTACCTATTGAAGTTGTTCATTCCAATGGTACTGTTGAGAAGTTCAATAAGACTACGGCTGAAAAGAAGGCCGAACTTGAAGAAAAGGCAGCTCTTGAACAGGCAGTTGAGGAAGAGAAGAAGCGGAAGAAGCAAGAACGAAAGGATGCAGGAAAGAAAAAGAGAGGTAAACATCCTAAAGAGGAAGAGTACGATTTATTTGATTAACGAGGAGGGTTAAACACAATGACTGTGTTATTCTTTGCAGGCAAACATACTAAAAACCTTATTGTAGCATTAAAAAGGTTGCATGATGAGGTAGACTTTGTTACCTATGATAATGTTTCAGATTTTATAAAGGATTCAAAGCTTCGTAATTTGTATGTAAATAGAATGGTTTTCCTGGACAAGTTTATGCCTAACGGAGAACAAGACTATATAGCACTGAATGAGTATTTGCGGGAGTATTCAAGTGATACTGAATTGGTGTTGATTACATCTGCGAATTCTCCAGATGAGGGTCTATTTAACAAGTATTTCTTCTCTAATATGTACTCTCCCGTCATCACAAGTGGTAAGGTCTCTGTTGACTTTTTTAAAGAACTTATTTCAGAGTCTGTTCTAAAGATTAGGGCTAAGTACTATACTCTCGATAAGAAGGATTTATCAGCTAAGACTTCCCAAGCTTCAAACAAGATTGGAAAGATTGGAGAATTTAAGGGTGGGGTAGCAAAAAATCCTAAAGATGAGGAAGTTGCTCCTCAATCAAACAATGGTTCACAAGTTGGTTCAAACGCTATTACAGGCCCCTCTAATTCTCCTGAAGATAATGGGTCGTTAAATGGTGCTGAAGATGGCTACAATGGTGTAGGTTTTGGTGTCATCTCTGGCTCTAACGAAATCGGAGTAAATGGAAATTCTGTTGGTTCTGAAATTGTGTCAGGTTCTTATGGTGCTGGATATTCGAATCCAGAATTTTCTTCGGATGCTGATGAAGAAGAGGATTTGTCTTTAGGAGAATTTGGTCAACTTCACTCAGATACAGATACTTTTGATGAAGATGAAGAAGGGGACGCCGTTCAGGAGCTTGAAGACTATGCAAATAACCAACGCGCTCAACAGGCTGCTTTTGATTCCGAAGAACAAAGGCGTATTCAAGAGGCTAATAGGCTAAAGCAAGAAGCTCTTATTCGCCAACAAGAAGTCGAAGAGGCAGAGAGACATAAAGCAGAACAAGACAGACTTGAGGCGGAGCAGAGGGCAAAACAAGAGGCTGAACAGAGGGTTATGGTAGAGGCTCAGCAAGGACAGGAAGAAAAAGAGCCTCTTTCTATGGAAAGTGAATCTAATGTGTATGTATATACTGGTCTGTGCGAATCAAACATATCACAAAATGTTGTGGACGAAGCAGGTCATTTAGCAGATGCTGGTAAGTCAGTGTTAATCATAGATCTAAGCTCTAATCATGAGCTGTTGTCTTTCATTAACACTAAAAGTTTTTATCAGTCGCCTAAAACAGGTTCGTTTGTGGAGTATGCTGAGGATGGTGTAAGAATTTTATCCCCTGGGTATGGATGCTCTGCTACCCAATCAGATATTGCTAAACTTTTATGTAAGCAAAGTATATCAAAATATGATGCTGTTTATGTAGACTGTCCAATCACCGATTTAAAGTCATTAACTGACGTTGTTGATTCGCCTGTAAACTATGTCTTGAATGTAAACAATGACGCAAGTAGCTTTATAAACTTATCTGTTGCTTTACAGAATAGAAGTTTTGTATCATTACATTTAGAAAGGAAACTGCAAAATACTGCTCGAGTGCATCTTAATGGAAGGTATTTTGAACAAGATCATAAGATTGCATTGGGTATTGTGTATTTTGCGAATGGTTGTTGGTTAAGTAGACTGCAGGAGGGGTAACCGGTGAATATACTTGTAGGGGCTAAGGGAAGATACAGTGGATGGGTAACTTTCAATACAATGAAAGATGCCCTTGCAGCTGTCGGAGATGTGCAATATTTGGTGTTTCATAAAAGTCCAGAATCGACTTATGATTTCTCAACCAGAATGACAGAGTTCGCTAAGAAGCACCCGGAATGTAAAATCATATACCTTGCTAATAAGGGTGAAGTAAATGCAACCACAAAGGTGTTAATAAATGGTCTTGGTGGTCAGACAGTAGAGGAGGCAAAATTCTATCTTGAAAGTGCAACGCAGTTAAAGAATCTTACAGACGATGTAACTGATATTGTTGCGCTCACAGATTTATCTGGCATAGATGTTTTAAAGGGTTTCTTTGAGAGATACGGAAAGACAAATGGAGATGGTATCACTAAACCATACTTGCAAGTTGTTAAAAAAGCTGTATCTGATCTGGCATCTGCTTACAACGATAAGAATAAAGAGCTTCTTGAAATGAGTGAGTCTGCGACAGATTTATTCCAACAGTCCATTACTCTTGTTAGCGAAATGCAACAAGAACAAACAAAGTTAGCTGATATCATTGCAGATCTGAAGGCTCGTATTCAAGCAGACCCTGCGGAGGCAGATGTAAGTATCCCAACTTCTTTTCAAATGAACACATTTCCAGCCATTACTTATGGTAAAAGTAAAGAAATTGTTCGTATTAAAGATATTGGTAGATGCTCTTTCCTGACTTCGTTTATGCTTGGGTATCACACTTATTTAAGAAGCTCTAAGAGTGTACGCAGCCGTATTATCTTTGTAGAACCGATTGGCAGTCTTTATGTCACCAAGTATTCCAAATATAACTGGATAACTCAGTCCTCTAAGAATTCTATGTCAGTTTATCAACAGGATATAGTCTTCACTAATTGTCCTACAAAGGATGTTATGATGAAGTTAATAGATGACTCAAAATTCGATATTATTGTGATTGTAGATCGTTTAGTATCTTCAGCAGGCCATATCATTAACAGTAAAGGTAAGGTTATATATGCTGTAAATGGTAGAACTGCTTTAGATATTAAAGGTGTAGATAAAACAAACTTTTTCTCTATTATGACGGAACTGAAAAATGCAATGTTCACAGTTCCTATGTTCACGCAATATCCAACAGACTCAAATCCAGAGCTTCGTGTTAGAAAGTATTTATCGGAATGCAGCGAAATGTATGCTATGTTGCATACTGTTAAAGCATTCTAAATGCAAGTATTGGTGGTGTTAAAATGATTAAAAGAAGTGGCAAGGCCAATTCTGAAAAGAAGAAGATGACTGCATTTAGACTGTGGTCAAGGCGCTTTTTGGATAATGCAAGACAAAATGAGTCTGAGCGTATCTTTGCAAGAAGATATAACTTCTATCGTTCCACAAACGCCACCATGAGTGGTCGAGATCTAATAAACTTTTATTACACCATAGATGGGTATCCTGCAAGAGTTCCTATTGATTTTAGGGACCGTATTAGAGGAGAGGCTCGTCAAGGTGTCCGTATTTCTTTCATTTCTACATTTGAACCGACAAAAATTGAATGGAATAGTCCTCAGATTAGGTCAAAAATCAGAATTTGGAAGAATAGTGAAGAAGATAGCGATGAGGTTACTGCTTATAACTATAATGCGTCTATTGTAGCGATGGATAGTAGAGAGCGTAGGAGTTCTTCTCTTGTTTATCTTGCAGATGCTGAAACCAGAAGACGTCGTAATATGTTTAAGTATAGAACCTTTATGATAGTTTCGGGTAATCGTGGTGAAGAATTCAATAAAACGATTTCCGAGGTGTTAGATTATTGTAAGAGGATAGGGTTAAAAATTACAAGAGTAGACAGTGATATTCCAGAGTTCCTGAGGGCTTTTTCCCCATTCTCTGCGCAGCTTGGAAGTAAAATAGTTCGTCAGGTAGGCAGTAATACTATACCTGATGAAATGATTGCTCGTTTGTCGACTTATTCACAAGGAAAGATTGGCAAAGAGGGTATTATGTTCGGAACTGATATATTCTCAGGATTCCCAGTCTATAAACGAGTAAAAAAGTCGGATACTGATGCCGAAAATATTTTGATAACAGCCGAAACTGGCGGTGGTAAATCCTTCTTTTTAAAGGCTATTTTGCTTCAGTTAATTGCTGATGACAAGTTTAATGGTACTATCAACGATATCGAAGGTTCTGAATATACTCCTTTAGCTGGCTTTATTGCTAATAATGACAATGTTGTTATTCTAAATATGGCAGAGGGCGAAGGGTGCTATTACGATCCCTTTGAGATTGTACCTACTGGCGTTGAGAAACTTGACGCAGACTTGTTTTCATTGAGTAAGTCTTTTACAAACTCTATTTTCCGTGTTCTAATAGGTGAGAATCTGCTTGAAAGTGATGACTGGGCGCAAAAGATAGTAAATAACGCGATTACACTTGCTTATACGGAGCTTGGAGTAAGTGAAAATGACCCAAACACATGGGTCAACTCCCGTGGTTATGATTTGTTCTATGTGTATTCAAAGTTTAAGGACTTATATGAAGAGTGTATATATTTGAAAGAGAGTGTTGAAGACGAAAATGACCTTGAACTGTTTGATCGCTATAAGTTGAATGAAGGGTACATTCAAACTATGGACAAGGTTGTTGCAAAGCTCTCCGAGTATTTTGAACCTTTTGAGAATGGTGGCATTAGAAGTAATGTGTTCCGTCAGAAAGTAACTCTTGAGGACATAGTCGATGCTAAACTGTTAATCAACAGCTTCGGAATGGAAGGAAAGTCTGCAGATACTGTCGACAAGACTCAGATGGCCTTAATGCAACTTTCTGCAGCCAACATTTCCTATTTGCGAAGTGTTTTCTCTAAAGCTAAGGGCTTGTTCAACTTCAAAGTGTGGGAAGAGTTCCAAAGATGGGGGCAATTCCCAGGCTCTGCAACCACAATTAAAACTGCTATAACAGGCGGTCGAAAACTCGGTGACATCAACTTCATTGTTACTAACAACATTAAAGAACTTCTTGACGATGACCGGTTCGCAATCTTTGACAACATTACTTCTTTTGCAGTAGGTGCTATTAACTCGGCTTCTACAAGGGAACGGGTATGTTCAGAACTATCTGTACCACAGTTGAATGGCGAACTCGATGCCATAGTGGGTAAGCGTGGCGACGCAGAGTCCTTTGAAAGTGCAGAAACATTAAGTAGTATCTATGATAAGGCTTTCTTGATTAGCCTTGATAAGAGCGTTCATACAGTTGTAAAAATGATATTACCCGAGCATATTGCTCGTAGTAGTATATTCAAGACAGGCGTAGATGTAAAGAAAGGGTGAGTTTAGTTGAATAACGAAGCAAAAGGCTCTAAGAAGTGGCAATGGATTCTTGTTGCTGTGGCAGCGATTATTATGTTAATATTTCTGATCCTGGGTGGCAATGCAGCAAGAAAAGAAAACAGAACTAACGAAACCACTGAGTCAACAAGCGAATCGGTGTCTGGATCCGTCCAGACACCGACAAACCCTAATTCTGAAGACTCAATTCTTATGAAACAGCAAGCCCGCCTTGTAGAAAAGTATGGGCCTGCTCCTGCAGGTTTTATTTGGTATAATGACGGAAGCCTACTTTCTCTTGGCGACAAGTCAATGGCGGCTGAAGATGTTGTTTATGCGTATCTAAATGGCATTAGGCAGCTGGACTTTGCTACTGCACAACGGTTCAGTAGGGACTCCATTGTGTACAGTAGCTTTAACTCATTTTATAACTCCAACGATGCTAAACATAAAAGTTATAGCGAAGACTTTAAGGCTAACCTGTACAGGTTAGTCTTGCTCAGCATCAAGGTGCAGGGTATTGAAAGTAATACTGTGTTTGCTGGTAACAAACAAGTA
>ODAI010016884.1_pt1 | contig 37357 bp, 35 predicted proteins | sample 1539321 | NCBI WGS metagenome assembly ODAI01 (sample SAMN02144231, study PRJEB22623) | gut metagenome | biome: sheep rumen | host: Ovis aries | place: New Zealand
CGATAACCCTTTAGGTAAATCAACCGGCCACCATAGCCAGAAAGCATCTCTCCACCTTCTACATGATCTGCATGTTCTACACGGCTTAAATTCTCGCCCCACGCCGGCGCGCCGTCGGTGGTGATGACGCATTTGCCGCGCTCGAGGGCTTCGGCGATAACAAGGCCGAAGTTCTCGGAGAGGGTCGGAAGGACAAGAACATCGCACCAATCCCAGACGCGCTCCAGCTCGTCGCCAAAGGCGTCGCTGACGACGCGAAACTCTATTGGACACTTATTATAATATGTGGCAGCTTTGCGGGATGGGTTAGAGGATGGATTGTCGGCGCAAGCAGTAGTGGGGGCGAGGGAGGATGGGGCGCTTGACCACTTATTATAATATGTGGCAAGGGCTGTCTCAAGATAGGAGAGGCCTTTGAGGGGGTGGCGGCGGCCGAGGTAGAGGAGATGGAGGTCTTTTTTGACAGGATTAACAGGATTTACAGGATTAAGATTGAAGAAGCGCTTGATGTCGGTGACTTCGATTGACTTGACGCGGGGTTCGTAGGCACGGATCCATTCCGCCTCGGCTTCGCATGTCGCGACGATCTTTGAGCAACGCCGCAGGCACCATCTCTCGATCGGCCCGACAAGCCACTTCTTCCATCCGTGAAATTTAAGCCTCACCGGATCATAGCACGCCTCCGGCATCCAGCGCACGTTCCGCCCCCAAAGCGCCGCCCACCACAGGCACGGCAACCATCCGCAGTGAATCCACACCTCATCCGCCGCGCGCAGCTCGCGCACCTTCGCCCACGTCGCAAACGACACCTCATGCCCTTCGCGGCGCTGCTCGTCCATTATCATCCGCGCAATATTCGCCGCGCCGTTCCAAGGTTGCCAGCCGGCGCAAATGTGAAGAATATACATTACCAACAGTACGCGGCCTCAAAGCCGCGATAATTTAGAGCAAAATCTAGAGTAAACTCAGCCACTTGCTGAGATTCGCCAAAATGATTCTAATGCCTCACTTTGCGAAATACTGGAACTCTTTTCCTACTCGCATAGACTGCATGAATCCTTTTGCCACCAATCCCTCAAAGTCAGCCCTAGCCGTGTTTGCCGAAATAGAATGCCAGTGGGCGTGCTCAATAGCCTTGTAAATATACCCAGGATGCCTATGCATATGGGCGACGACATCTATCTGTCGGACATTGAGCACGCTCCTAAGCGTTTCATAAAGCACACGCCCTTCCGATTGCCTTTTGTCAATGTACTTGTGAAACTCTTTGGCAGCTTCGCACAAAGACTCCAGTTGCATCAACACAAAAAACGTCAAATCGTTTCCGCAATTCTCGACGTCAAGATAGGCCTGCCCATACCTCTTGTTCCAAACTGGCGTCTTCAATACCCCGGAAATCGAAATAAACTTCATTATCCAATACCCTTTGCGGAGAAGATACCAGTAGAAGATCGCCCTCGCCGTCCTGCCATTTCCATCGCAAAAAGGATGCTCATACCCAATCATGAAATGCAATATCGCCGCTTTCACCAATGGATGCAGAAACAATCGACCGGAATCATCGTCTTCATTGGCAAAAGCGATAACACGAGCAATCCTCTCTGGAAGGCTTGTCGCAACCGGAGGGTTATGCAAGACTTCGTCTATTCCCCGACCAACATATATCTGTTCATCCACCGTCCTGTATCGTCCTATCTTCTCGACAGGCAACAATCCGTCGCATAGCTGTCTCTGCATTTCGAAAAGCAACTCCTCTGACAATGACTCATCCTTCCACTTATCCAATGATTCCATTGTCATGTAGTTGTTCAGAATCATCCTCTCGCTTTCATCTTTTGGGGCTCGCCCCTCTGCAATCATCTTCCGTGCGACCTCGCGCGTTGTCGCTGCACCCTCCATTTGCGACGAACTTATCGCCTCCTCTGTCAGCGTCCTTTGGATATATGTCCTCTGCAAATCACGATTAAGCCCTCTGAAGGGCGAATCCGTCTCAATGGAGAACCCAAGTTGACGATCAACTCTTGTCAACATCCGCAGAAGGTCATTTGGTGAAGAAATGCGGAAAGGTCGCCCCCCTTCTGTAGCAAGTGCACCCACCTTGCGCAGATTACGCGCAAGAACGACCAATTGCCAAAATTCTTTCGCGTTAATTCCGCTAGGCGCATGATACTTTATATACTGCCAGTTTGGATAGCCAGAAACATCACAGGCCAAAGCATAAAGGCGCGACAACCTTTCAGGATCACTGAAAAGCGCAATCTTTATATTCTCCGTAAGTTCTGGAGCCTGCTCAACCCTTGCCATAAAACCACCTATTCATATGGTTGGCGCACAGTATACCATTTCTGCCCACAACCAATCAACTAAATTTTCTGAAAATTGAGCTGACGCTTCGAGATCCCAGGATTTACCAGTAAAAATGAGGTTTTTCAACGCAATCTTATTTAGTTGAGAACTCAATTCAATCCCACTCAGAGCAATTTTCAGATTATCGAATCGTCTTTTCTTTAGCCAACATCACCTCTTCACCCTCCAGCACATGCCCACTACTTCCACATTCTCTTTGCCGAAGACTTCATTGACAGCGCGGGTGACGCCGAAGCGAGGATTGGGATTGCCGTAGTCGTGGCCGCAGATTATGTTGATTCCTGCGGCCTTCGCCCATTCGCATTCGGCTTTCACATCTTCATACCGATGGCTGGCGTCAAAGAAAACCATGTCGATCTTGCCAGTGACTTGCTTTCGCCAGTCTTCGCTCGAACAGTTGACAAGCTCAACTTTAGATCCGCGCAGAATCCGCCGCGTAAACGCCTCGTGAATCTTCGGCGGAAGCCCAAACGGATTCCAGCTGAAATTGTCGACGGCAACAACCCTGCCGCCAGCGATCCAGTAGGACAACTCTCGTGCCGTGAGTCCGAACAGCGTTCCAACCTCTACTACGGTCATGCCAATGTCCTCCGTCGCCCATCCGACGACAGCCTTCATCTCCTCTTCCGTCAACCCGCCGAGCGCATCCATCGCGTTGCTATCGCCGCCGTAGAGATAGCTCAGCGTGGAAACGGCGCTCTTCGCCTCCCGCCAATGGCGCATCAAAGAAAATATCCTCTTAAGCATATAGACTTTTCCATTCCTTGTCCGCGAATCGGATCCCATCGAAGAATTGACGCGGAATATTTCCGTTGAAGAAGCGCCAGATCCGCATCATCAATGTGCCTGTCCGTGTGACGGAAACACCATTGCGCTCGAGCATTTCATTGATCTCGCCCCAGAACAGAACATTCTCCTGATCCGACATCTTCCGCTGCGTCTTGCTTCCAAGCCACTGGCGCTGCGCCCAGAGGTATTCATCAATGCGCTCAAAGCGCGCCCCGGCCTTCATGAACTTGATCCACAAATCCCAGTCCATGCAGTACTTCAGCGACACATCTAATCCGCCTACACGCTCAAGCAATTCTCTCCTAAAAAAACTGCTCGGGCCATACACATGCGGCACGGCGTGACGATACAGCCAATCATGCCATCCATTGCCCACGGAACACTTCAGCACCTTGCCGGCATCGTCAATCAGCAACTGATTCCCTGCAACCCAATCAATCCTGTCAATCTTGTTAATCCTGTCTAAAACCTTTTTAAGCGCCCCCGGCAAAAGCACATCATCCGCGTTCAACCAAAACAGCCACTCGCCCTTCGCCTTCGCAAACCCTTTGTTCAGCGCATCGCTCTGACCGACATCCGGCTCCCGAAACCACCTTACTCCTTCTGCACGATCTACACGGCCATCACAATCACCATCCTGCACAATGATCTCCAGCTCATCACCAAGTCCTTGAGCTTTAAGCGACTCGATGGCTTCGCCGATAAAAGGCCTGTCGCCTTTCACCGGGATCACGCAACTAAATAGAGGAGTGTGCGACATTTATTAACGCAGAGGCGCAGAGACGCTGAGTACGCAGAGACCTTTATCTGAAAATCGTATACCCGACAATGCCGACCCATTCGTGGAAAGCAACTGAGTTCAGGGCAAATACATTGAAATCGGGAATGAGCGAGACCCCTCTCCGAGCGGTTATTGAGTTCTCAAAATCGGCAGGAGCGCAAATAACTTCAATCTCCGGCGCATACTTCTCGAACATCAGACGAGCCCTTTTCATGTGCCAGGCGCTCGTCACGAGCAGAATCTTATCTACACCCTTCTTGGCAATACCCTTTGCCTCGTCTTCGGTGTTTCGGGCATCGAGAAAACTGACGTCATCCTTGGCAACGCCGAAGTCAAGCAGCAGCGGAAGCGTCGTGTCGATTGCATAATTCCCCGTCGCTATGATCTTTGTCGCCTTCTCCGCCCGATAGAGCCGCGCCGCCTGCCAGACACGGTCTGCACTTGTCCACATCTCGGCATACTGACTCAAGTTCGTCTCGATGCCCATGCTGCCGCCAAGAAGAACAATTGCGTCTACTTCAGGGAACGTCTCGACCGTCGGCACTTTCCCATCGACAAGAAACTCTTTTTCAAGCGGCACGCCGACAATCCACGTCATTGCCGGCGTCATCCAGAGCCACAGCCATACGACCGTCAGCCAACCAAGCCACTTTGCCGCACGGCGGTACTCGCGCTTTGCGCAGAACAGGGCAAGAAGACCGCCAAAGATGGCTATGCCAATTGGACTTACGGCAAACCCGACAATCTTGTTTATGTAGTACATACTCAATTAGAAGCTTTGTTATTCTGTTCGAACGCTTGGAGACGCGATTTCAGGCACAAACCACAGGGCTTCGTCCGATGGATCGCGCCAGCGGCCGGCATTGACGCTTTCACCGTGGTCTGACGTAAAGTAGATTTCGGCGGAGGGATCAAGTCGAACAAGCTGAGAGACGACATGATCCGTGTACAGGACGCTCCAGTCGTAGTCGTCAAAGTTGGGAAAACAGGTCTGACCTGTTTTCCCAGTTTCGGCGGCACGGAATGCGGGAGGCACGCGGTCGGCGGGCGGGAAGTGGCTTCCCATCATGTGAACGTAGACGACCCAGGGCGAATTCCCTTCCATCGCCTTCTTGACGGCAGGCACAAGCTCTTCATCGTATACGTTCTTGCCGCCTTGCCGAATATATACGCGCTCGTCACAGGCGTCGAAAAGCAACTGCTCAATTCCGCAGTACCGTTCCCAGCGATCCTGCGCCGAGACAAGCACGACGCGATATCCATCCGCCCTCTCGCGCCACACCTGGGTATGCTCGTCGTCAAGCATCATGTCCATAAGCGCCCGCGCCGTGTACTGGTTTGTCGCACGCCGCTCGGGCTTCAGCTCCAGACGCCCTTCCGCGATCAGTCGCGCAAGCTCCGGCGTAGTGTCCTTTGGATATCCGTACACGCCCATCCTACGGCTCGTCAGCGATTCGCCCAGAATCACGAGGCGGTTGCGTCCCGATTCACGCAGAGGCGGACGCTCCGTCTTTCTCTCCGCGCCCACGACGGACGCAAGATGCCTGTACTCCCCGAAGCGGAGGAAGGTGTCCCACGCAAAGTACACGGGCTTGAAGCCGGCAATGCGAGCGGGGCCTCCCAATGCCAAAACGACAACACCAGCGGCAATCGCGCCAACCGCCCACTTCGGCCATCGCCAGATGGCGTATATGGCAACAGCCCACGCCGCCGCAAAGCCGACAATCGTCGACACAATGCCCTTCCAGTACATCGACCAGAACTCGCGCAGCTCCTCCGTTCCGCTCGCCATCCAGAGCAGGAACCAGTCGCCGTCAATTGTAGTGCCGAACTGCCATCTCGCAAACCAGTCCGCACCAATCACCACCAAGCAATACCCCACCACCGCGGCAATTCCGCCGCGCATCAACCAACCAACAATCTTCTTTCCATGTGACACAGTAAATTCTAACGCAGAAATTTTAACCACTAAATACACTAAAAGTTGTTAAACATGTAGAACGTGTAACCATATGCAGCAAAGCCCCTCCCCCCACGACCAAGGGATTATGAGTCCCCTGCTTTGTTTTTCGTGTATTTAGCGTATTTCGTGGTTCAGATCCTTCAACGGAATCGCCTTAGCCCCAAGTCGCTTCAACGTCGACTCCGAAACATACCTCGTGCAACCAGCCGTTCGCAGCTGTTCGCCGCTCACGACATAGCACTTCCAGTTCTTGAGGTCAAATGCCTGAACAACACGCGGCGCACTTGAGGTCTCACGAGGGAAAGTAGCAATCAGGAAGAGCCAGTAGTCAGCTATCGAGCGGTTGCCTTTCAGCATCTCAGATTGAGTGGAGACATCCCAACGATAATACGGTGTACGGCCCTTCTGAGCATACTTGTGTGTCGTCGCCTTAACCTCGAGTGTCGTGCCATTCTTCGTGATGAGGTCGAAGGGAGCGTTTACCTTGCGAGTCGGTTGCAGACAGTGGAGAATATCGCCGACAAGGTATTCAGCAAGCATGCCGATGTCGGAGTCTTGCTCGGTCAAATCCCCAAACGCCCACTTATAGAAAGAGAGTGTTTTAAGAGCTTTGGAGATTGGCATTAAGTGCTTCATGTTTTGTCTTAACGCAGAGACGCAGGGACGCAGAGTACGCAGAGAGTTTTATGACTGCCTGCGGCAGAGTTATGGATTAGCCCTGAACGAGAAGTGTTAGCGTCCCGATCTGCTTGCTGAACTTCGGGCGGGTTAAGGGAATTACAACTTCCTTTGTCTCACCAGACGCCGGAAGGTCATCATAGTCAAGCACACCTTGAACAATAATCCTTGGTGCGTCCTTCTCCGCAACCATCGTCGCGAGCGCATCAACCGGCGCGGCGGCTATGTCGCCATACGATACGAGCGCGGCATCGATCATGTCCGCACCCTCTTTCAGCGCCGCCTTCGCCGTGAGCTGCAAGAGGCGACGAAGCTTCTGCAGCGTCACCGGCTCGGCAATGGAAACAGTGAACGCGGTGTGCCCGTCGATGTCTTCGCGGAAAATGACGCGCTTTGCCCACGGCTCCGTGGTGAAGTCGACCTTCCCCTTCTTCATCGTGATCTGACGCGTCGCCGACTTGCGGGGCGTGCCGGCCTTCGGCCAGATCATCTCGACCGTGAGGAGATTGCGGGAGATAAGCAGCGCCTTCTCTGGGATGCCGGTTATGTTAAGGGACTTAAGAGTGATTTCGAATGTTGTTTTCATAGAGTTTAGTTTGATGTTTAATGTTTAAATTTTAACCACGAAATACACGAAAAGGTTTTAACCGTGTAGCCACCTCAACCGCCTCTCTTCATCCTCCCAATCTCCCGATCGACTTATCCACCGATACCGCAGCCCTTGCCAGAAGTGCCAGCCGTCAGCCTCTCATCGCATCTTCGTAGGCGAGTTGGTCGAAAGTCTCACGGATGGACGGGATCTTCTTGCCGATTTCAATGCCTCTACTGTCGCGAACGCAATTCTCGCAGTATCGTCGTGCACATAAATTCATAATGTGCCTGCATTCGGCAGTATAGCCATCCAGCAGGGCCATCCAAAATGCCGCCTTTGACGAACAACAAATAAAACAGCTTTATCCATGACCGGCCAGGCAAGTTAGACACAAGCCGTTTCAATCTGCGTCGCCGCGCAAGAGCATCATCCCCTAAAATGGCTACGCTCGCCTTCTCATCTGCTATCTGTTGCTCTGCCTCCCTTAGCGCATACTTCGCGTGTTTCTCGAACCAATCGCCAAGCCCCTTTGAAAAGTTGTAGTGGATATACGACTCTTTCATATACCCAATGCCACGCTTTGCCTGGCCTTCTCGCTGCCCGTGTCCATGTGCGACAAAACGAATCTCCCCAAGCTTGTGGAAGCGCATCTGATAGACAGGGAACTGGCTCGCGCGTTTAATCCATTTTCCCATCAGCATCATCTTGTTGGCAACATAATACGCGCTCCTATCGTCCTGCTTAATCAACTCTTCGCACTCCGCCCGCAGCTCAGGAGTAAACCTTTCGTCGGCATCAAGGTCGAACACCCACTCGTGTTTCCATTTACAGTTATCGATGCCATAGTTACGCTGGTTGCCGAAATTATCGAATGGCCGCGTAATAACATTTGCGCCCATTTCCTTTGCAATCTGCACCGTATTATCTTTAGACCCAGAATCCAAAACCCAAACATCATCACACCACGATACGCTTTCAAGGCACGCGCGGATGTTTATCTCCTCGTTCCCAGTCAGTATGAGAATCGAGAACATTTATTTCCCCTCCCCGTATCCTGTCGGGAACTTCTGGTGCGCCGCCCATGCATCCCTTACAATCGTCTCAATGTCGCTGTACGCCGGGTTCCAGCCCATCACCTCGCGGGCCTTACTACCGCTTGCATACAATGCCGGCGGATCTCCGGGACGGCGCGGACACATCTTCACAGGGATTAGATGCCCCGTCACTTTGCGACACGCTTCCACAATCTCCTTGACGGATATCCCCTGACCCGTCCCAAGGTTAAATGCCCCCAACGCCTCCTTTTCAAGGGCAAGTATATGGGCACTTGACAAATCTTCAAGATGCACATAGTCGCGGATACATGTTCCATCCGGTGTGGGATAGTCATCGCCAAACACCTGAACAAACTCCTTCTGTCCCAGGGCGACCTTCAGCACATTCGGAATGATGTGTGTCTCAGGCTCATGGTCCTCTACCATGCCCAACGCCGCGCCTGCCGCATTGAAGTACCTAAGAAAAGTCGGTTTGAATCCCTTTGTCTGCTGAAGCCAAGTACACATCTGCTCGAACATAAGCTTTGAATGTCCGTAGGGATTCGTCGGCTTTTGCTGCATGGTTTCCTCAATCGGCAAACTTGGAGGGACACCGTATGTGGCGCAGCTCGACGAAAAGATTATCCGCTTGCATTCAACCTCCTCCATAGCCGAAAGCAGATTAACTCCGCCCTTCACATTGTTCTCAAAGTACATCATCGGATTCGCCATGCTCTCGCCGACGAGCGCATACGCCGCGAAATGCAAAACGGCATCCGGCTTAACCTTTTTCATGGCGGTACGGATCTCGTCGGCGTTCCGAAGGTCACCAACTATCAATTCCGCCTTTGCATCGACATTGCACCGATGCCCGCGCTCAAGATTGTCGAACACGGTCACATTGTAACCACGCTCAATGAGTCGCTTTGTGACAACACTACCAATGTAACCACTACCCCCAGTTAAAAGAATCCTTTTATTATTCATAAACCATCCTTCTTTTCGATGCTTTTATTCCTGCATTTGCATTCTTTAGCGCAAATACAATAAAATGGGCAGCAAGAACAACATTTTAGTTCAGTCCAACAGTTTCCGATATAAGCTCTCAAGCTTTCGCAGCGAGATTGAGCCATTTTAGTATTCATGGCTACTCGCTCACGCCTATAAAAAGAAATTGATTTATTCTTGGAACCATCACATAGCATTCGTTCTTTCGCAGTTCCATTATAAGAAATGGCAACCAATCCCATTACAAGAAGAATTCCAAAATAAAAAGGTGTAACATCCATTGAACAAAACATCGTCTTCAAAAAACCTCTGCACTTGGGTAAACTTATGGAAGGAGATCTTCCAAATGATTGTGAAATTGTATCAACAAATCGCCTATACCTAATTATCTCCTTTCTAATATTCCTAACTTCCCAACACCAAAATGCAATAACTAAACATAGGAATAAAAAGAGTATCGCATAGATTGGAAGCAACCTATACGCAACCAAAAGGCCCACACAGAAACAAAAGAATATATTTCTTATCAAATAAACGCGCTTTTCGCCGCGTTCCAACGAGTGCTCCATTTTAGCTATCTCGTCTCCCGAATTTTTAGTACCACATCCCATATATGTTGCATCCTATCTAACGCCATCACACATGTAAGCCGCATCTTGAGGAAGAACGCCTTGATTTACGACAGCAAAAAAACCATTCATATACCTAGAAAACATCAGTGAAGGGAGCTGCAAAAGAGCTAACACCTCCCCAACATATTCATCTTTTATCATGGTGCCTGGCAAAGCATATCTAAATCGTAAAGCAATTCCAGTTGCATTAACGCATTCAAAATTTCCGAATAGCAACCTGCTATTGATTAAATTAATAAACTGCAAAAGTTGAGGCGTTATAGGATGGCTGAATCCAAGTAAATATGTATGATTGACAACGGCTCCATTACTAACACTCAAGCGAAACATTGTTGAGACAGGGTGAGAATTCAAAGAAAAGTTTCCTGCTATTGAAGTTCCAGGAATGTCAATATTATACCGGATCCCCGCTTTGTTGAGAATCGACGTCAGATTATTGAAAATGTCAATGGTGTTTAACATACGAAATCCTTTTATTACTTGCTAGCTAACCATTATTCTTTTCAGATCCCCGTGGATACAACCAATGAAAAGCAATAGCCAAAATACCTACAACTTGCGCAACTGTAGTTCCAAGGATAGTCATCAACACAGCATCTGTTAAATCGACGATCCCAATACCGACTAGAATCACTATAAGAAATGTAATATATAGTATCGTTCCCACCAGATAGAAACTTTTCTGAAGATAAAGTTTTCTCCAAAGATGTTCGTCTTCGTGTTGACGAAGCAACTGACCAGAAGCCAACAGGAGCGATGTAATATCCATATTGTATGGATTTGCAAGACCGCCTTTTTCTCCAATTTCGGCTGGAAGCACTGATGCTTCAGAAACATTGTTCTCTGATGGACCAACATCGTTAGGCGCTCTATCATGCGCTGCATCATTGTGTACATTATCTCCACCGACAGTGTTCAAACTAGATTCTTTTGAAATCTCATGCTGAACATCATTTGGAGGATTGACCACATTTTGCAATGACACGCCATTCTTCACATTTCCGATCGCACTTTTTTCTGCAATCTCACTCATATACACATCTCCAGATTATGACCTATTTTACTACCACAATTTCCATATTTTTACCTCGCATTATGAAAAGGTCACTCCTTTTTTATGCCCCCCCCCCCAGAGCCACAATTATAATGCCCGTTCTGTTTTAACTCTTGTTTTTGATAAAACTTTCATGTTTTCAAAAATCAACAATCAATGGTTCTACATCTTTTTTGACAACGCTACCAATGCAGCCGTTACCGTCTGCACTCAATATCCTTATCATAGTACGCGACTAATCCTTATTGACTATTTCCTGCCGCCCCAAAGCATTGCTACGCGACGGCCAATGATGTTCTTGAGAAAATATGAGACAACAAAAGCAAATACCAAATCAAAACAAATCCTCCCCGTCAATAATAACACATCATCCGAACCACCACATTTGAAAACAAAATTATATAAGTTCAATCCAAACAGATGCGTTACATAGACAAGGAACGAAAGAGCCACTATCCTGGGCGACCATCCTCTACTTGGAATTATATACCACATACCGATAATCCCCAGAAAAATATATACTGGTTTTAATAAATACACCTCTTGGAAACCTTTATAAAGTAGAACCGCGCGCAAAATGATGAGTATCAAGGCAACGAATCCTGCCCATGTCGAGAACAACAATTTTATCTTGCTTCTGATGTTCTCATCTACAATCAGCAGCCCACAGCAAAAATAAAAAAGCGCCTCAAATGGGACCCCGATGTGAACTCCGATTGGGCTCCCATCTCCAGGGTTAAACACAAGATATAAAATTCCCGTGACTGTTATTAAGGTTATCTTTGAATGTCTTGCAATGACAGCAAATATTGGACTAAGAAAAACTAATAGGAACAGAAAACGAACATACCAAAGAGGATATAGCAACGGAAGCTTCTCAAATGACAAGCCCGTTGCCAGTAATACTTTCTGAAACAACGATGCGTTAGGTCTAATTCTCCAGCAGGCTGGATTGTCTGGCGAAATAAAATACAAGACAGACATGAATGCGTAAAACAATAACGACCACAGTAAGTATGGGACACATAAAGTCCATATTCTCTTCCTAACAGCGACAACCCACCATCCGTTGTCGGTAAAATGCTTAGCAAGGAAGAAACCGGAACAAAGAGAAAAGAATGGCACGGCAATCCGCGACAAACCGTCCGCCGTCAACTGATACAACCACCAACCTCCGCTACCGACAATAGATGGTTTACCTACGTGAATAAAAACCACGAGCATTGCGCAAACAAAGCCCATGTTCCTTATTTTGTTGCTAACGAGCAATGACATTGGCATAAAACTATTTTCCCGTTATTCCTTCTGAACCCGACACTCCTTGCCCCCAATATACCGTCCAGGGATATTCTTTGGCTAAGTTACGAAACACGGATGTTGTACGCATCAGGAAATCATCAAATTTCTTCAAGCCAATAGTTTTCTCAAGCAACTTCTCATTAGGAGATGCGTAGTCACCATAGCGAAAAGTCCCCCATTGAGAATCAGCCACTCCTAAGTTGACAACAATCAAGCCATCGTGCTCAAATATATAACCGGAGGCTGGATATGCAGGCGATTCTAGTAATTTTTTATCTGATTGGAGTTTAACATACGTCTGCAAATCTGGCATGGGAACGAGCAGCCCAATCTTCTCACGGGCAACCATATAAAACTCCCTTGGGACATTGGCACTTGTCATATTGGAATACGTAGTAAAAGGATAATTAATCAACGGCAACTGACGAAATGGCCGAAGATCTTCCCAACATGTAGGATAGTGTTTCCAGCCGCCGATTATTGCAACTGGCTTTCCCACTCTCAGTCCATACTTCTTCCACAAGTCATGTGCAACTATTGACATGTGCAATTTATCCTGTTCTTTAACCTTCCAGTTATAGTAATACAAGGTCGCGGTTTCATGCGCCATTCCTAAAATACAAACAAGCACAACTCCAAACGATAGAACCCTTCTCGGCATCAACTGCAAAAGCAATACTCCCGCAAAAGCAATGAATGGAATAAAACAGTAGAATGTCCTCAGATTCGCAACACTACACTGGATAGTAGGGAATACAAAAATCGACAATGCAAATCCCAACAATACAAATGCGTCATACCACTTCCGCTTGAAGAGTCTATATATACATAGGACGACACAAAAAATAATTGCAAGCCACACACATCTCAATCCAATCACAAAAAATGCATTGTAACCCCAATTCAATAAAAAGCCCACAATAAGAGACTTTACATTGACTATGAGCGAATGCTCTCCTGTAAACCAATAGATAGTATCATGAGCTCCGCCAGATTGAGGAATCACGACCCCAAGTAGTTTGGCAAATAGCATCGGGCCATGATTTACAAAGAACCAAAGAGCCACAGACACTCCAAGTACGCCTACAATGCTCCCCCATTCCTTTATAACATTTCTTCTGCGATTCTCTCTATCCAGAACAATAATTCCCATGAAACCCGTAAGAAGTAAATTTACATGCGCCTGATAAACGCTAGCAGCGATCGTACACAGCAAAACAACTAACGCAAATATTCGCTTATCAAACCTATCTTGCCTTCTTAACACAAGAAAACCCAACATCGCCAATGCGTCGCAACAAAAGGCAATTGTTTCCGCCGGAAACGCATGTTGGTATATTGAACGATTGAAAAAGAAAGGCGTCGAAAGCCATAGTGACACACCAATTAACGAATAAAACTTCCCTAACCCCAGTCTTTTGAACAGCAACATGACAAGCATGCCTGCCAAGATCAGAAATGTCAAACCGATAGCCAGCGTCCAGAATGGCGTAAAATCGTGGAACACGCCAGCTATCAACCCCTGTACGATTCGATGCATAAAGAAATATGTCAGAAAAACTTGAAGAAAATCGCCCTTGGCCGCATTGAAATCATACGCCGTAACCGGGTTAAAAAGCAACATACCATAGGTAGCAAAAACAACAGCTGCGACAGCAAGACACTGACGCCAGGAACACGCCTGCAAATCCATCCAAATGCTTCGGAAAAACGGCTTCATATCAACCCTCCTCCCTGATGAAATACATTGGACGCCTCTTGGCCTCTAGATAGACTTTAGACAGATACGCTCCCAGTATGCCAAGACCAAAAAGCTGCAATCCGCCAAGAAATATGATAATACATGCCAACGACGGCCATCCTGCCACTGGATTGCCAAAGATTAGCGCCTTAGTATATATCCATGTCAAGGATATAAAAGCACCAAGGCAACATACGATTCCCAACCACGATGCGATTTGCAATGGCGCCGTAGTGAATGCCAGAATCCCATCTATGGCATATCTAAAAAGTTTCCAAAAGCTCCACTTGGTCTCCCCCGCTACTCTTTCGACATTTTCAAACGCGATCCATTTCGTCTTAAATCCAACCCACTGATATATCCCTTTTGTGAAACGATTGTTCTCAGGCATGGAAATTATGGCGTCAACAACCTTTCTCGTCATCATGCGATAGTCGCGTGCTCCATCGACAAGTTCTACATCGGAAAAGCGCTTCATCAACGTATAAAACCTTCTCGCGAACCAACTCCTTATCGGCGGTTCCCCCGCTCTAGTGCATCTCCTTGTTGCGACACAATCATACCCCTCCTCTATTCCGGTCAGCATTTCTGGCAAATATGATGGTGGATCCTGTAAGTCAACATCCATTGTAACGACAACATCACCTTTTGCAGCCTTCAAACCGGCCAAGAGCGCCGACTCTTTTCCGAAGTTTCTGGAGAATGAAATATATCGCAGCCGCCCCCCCTGAATACCACGTTTAACCGATGATTTAATCAGATCAAGCGTTTCATCCGTTGAGCCGTCGTCCACAAACACGACCTCGTACGCCTGGCCCTGCGGAATGGCGTCCCAGATCGCATCGACAAATGCATTTATGCATGACGCCTCATTATAACATGGGCAAACAACAGAAAGCAGTTTCTCACTCATGGTGCGCTCCTCTCGTAAATATGAAACTCCTTTGACAGATGTAATTCCAAATCATGACAACCCCAGCAGCAAACATCTTCACCGCAACATAGTGAACCCCAAGCATCACAACGCCAATCCATAGCAGAAATTCATTTAATCCCAATCCAATCACGTTAGTAACAATAAACAACAAGCATGCAAGGAAATGCTTCTGGGGTGTATTTACCTTATGTTCCCTGAACACCCAAAACGCTGTCAAGACGTAATGAATGGCAAGACTCACGACAAAAGCAATTGCCGTCGAAATGAACAATCCGCCTCTAACGCTCTTAAATATCGTCTCCTGAAGAATAATAAGCGTTCCGAGATCTACAGCAAAGGAAACCCCGCCAACGACAACAAACCGCAACATCTCGCCAAATGTTTTCTCAATCACCGTAAAATTCTGTCCTGATTTATCCATATGTGAAATCAAACAATCTATTTTAGATCCAAGGCGGTTGATAGGTCTATTCTGTAGCAAAACCCAGGCAATTCTTTATGCTTTAACATTTCTGACTTGAAAGATGGATCTGGAACGCGCCATGGCCCAAATTCGCTATCCAGCACCTCGACATAGTTTTCAGGGATCACGGTTTCCGCATCATGAACCGTCACGACTTTAGTACCCGTAGGACGTACATATTCAAACTCAAGCAAATGATTCGCTCGTGCATTAGGATACGCACGCGTGGGGCTCCACCGTGGGAACATCTGATACATCTTGTCTGGTGCGTCTGGCGCGAACCTACATGTAAATATATCTATGGGAATACCCGTGCGGTCACGAACCGTAAATTCGGAAAGATGTCCATCATATTCAAGACACTGAACAACCTCATAACCAGCGTCAATAAAAACCTTAAGAACGCCCGACATAGGCAATCGCCCCGGAGGTACGCAAATGTCTATGTCATCGTCATGTTTTATGAACCCGCCATCACGAACAATGCCAAGCAACGTCCCCGCCTCACAATGATACGGAATGTGATTTTTCGTCAGAAGTTCGTGAAGCCGAGACAATGCTCCATATCCATGTTTATGAAGTCTTTTCCGCCGAAGCGGAATCACAATTGACCGCCATGCCTTCTGCATACGAGGATATACATGTCGCCCGATCACAGAAGTTTTCAGTATGTTTTGAATCCATACTTTAAGCGCCTGTATCATATCATAGATCCTTTATAATTGCCTTAAGTGCGCTTGTTGAAATACCCTCAGTTCTCGGCAATGTCACAACCTCCTTGCCATTTTCTGCACACCATTTGAAAAGCCGCTGGAACCGTTCATTCGTATGCTCGGGGCCGACAACAAGGATATCAAAGCCAATGTCTTTAACGGCCTCAACGCCGACGACATCGTATGGTATTGCCTTATCAACCGTCCGCAGCGTTTCAATCATCTTCTGCCGCGTCGTAAAATCGTAAACACTCTTACAGCCCGGTTTGTACTTCGCAATCATCTCGTCGATCTGAAGCATCACATAAACCTTACCGCTCTCGCCAACAAGTTCTCTGATTCTCCTAAACAACTCGAAATGCCCGAAGTGAAGCAAGTCGAACACCCCAAATGTAATGGCTGTTTTCCCAGTGTAGTTGCTCATTTTTTCATTGCCTCCATGATTGCATCATACAGTTCGTCATATTCTTCCAATGCCCGCACATCGGGATTTGCTGCTTTGATCTTCTCTGGCGCACGGAAAAGAAAACCGGCCTTTGACGCGCGGATCATTTCAAGGTCGTTATAGCCATCGCCGGCAGCAATCGTCTCAACACCCATGCATGACTGCAAGCCCTTGACCGTATTACGTTTTGTGTGAGCCGAACGAAGTTTGTAGCCAACCATGTAGCCGTCGGCATCAATTTCCACGTCATTGTGGAAGAGTGTCGGCCAGCCAAGCTTCCGCATTAGAGGACGGCCAAATATATCGAATGTATCGGACACAACTACAACCTGACATACCTCACGGAGCCGCGCAATAAACTCTCTCGCTCCATCAAACGGCTCAATGGTATTTATCACATCAATAACTTTATCAAGCGTGAAGCCGTGCTTTCGCATCAAGTCGATGCGATAATGCATCAACTTGCCAAAGTCTGGCTCATCGCGCGTGGTGCGCTTGAAATCGGGAATGCCAACCTTATCGGCAAAGGCTATCCAATTCTCAGGCGTCAACACCCCTTCCATGTCGAGGCATACTATTGTCATCTTTTTCTCCTTAATGGTTGTCCGTCGGGAACGTCTGCTCAAGCTCAGCAAATGCGGCCTCCCATTCAGATTTATTTGCAGGGCGTTCCTTGATAAACCTTGCAGGATTCCCACCGACAACAGTCCAAGCGGGAACATCCTTCACAACAACTGCCCGAGCTGCAATCACGGCACCATCGCCGATAGTAACGCCAGGCCCTATGTATGCCTCCGCACCAATCCAAACGCCATTCCCGATTTTTATCGGCGCCGTCTTGAGCGGACGCCCCACATCAGAAATGTCATGGCTCGCAGTGCAAAGAAACGCACGACGACTAATTGACACCATGTGTCCCAAGGTGATGGGGGCAACGTTGTAAAGATCTACTTGATCATCAATTGCAACAGACCGTCCCGTCTTTAGATTCCATGGCGCCCAAATCCTAACCGTTGGAAAATACTGAGCCTGATACCAAGTCTTTGCGCCAAACAGCCGAAGAAGAAAATTCCGCCACAACTGGCAAGGGTAAAATCGAGCGAAAGTAATGCGAAACAACCCAGCATGGGCGACCGCCCACAAAACGCGAACAGCTTTTTGCCCAAGTGAAAACTCGTTTTTATAAAACTTATAGGCTTTCATGTTTACGTCTTAATGTTCGTTTAACTCGCGGCGTATCGCGTCAGCCATCTTTCTCTGCCCTTGAATCGACGGATGAATTGCGTCTCGATAATCTGATTCCGACAAGCTAATGTGAATGATTGGTATATCTCTTGAGATAGCATACTTCCTAAAGACGGATTCACCAACTGTTTCCTTGTCTTCAACAGTCTCTTGCTTTGACCTCCAAAGCAGCAAGAACTTCTTCTTCCATGGCAATGCGTATATCTCATCCAACATTTGGAGGTTGTATTTCGCTTGCTCACTCTCTGAATCTTTCTCCCATTTCGGCACATCAACTTTAGTGTTAACTTGCGCCCTGCCTAACCACCGCCGAACCCTTGGGATAAAATATCTGTCAAATCCATCCCACAATGCACACCAAGGTTTATGGGCAATCAAGAAATTATCTACGCCGACATTTTTCCCGCCTGTTTTCTTCGGATCATCTTCCCATAAATCGTGGCTATTAACTTCAATTACAACGATGTCGCTCGTCCTGACAAGATCTTTGTATTTCCTAAAATAGGCCGCTAAATTGCCTGGCCCCCAGCTTCCCGCGCTGACATTACAAACTTGGATGTTCTTCCTTGACTGATCAAACTGCACTTGCAATATTGTTGTCGCAAGATCCTTGTGATCGGTCAATACTCCGCCATTGACAACAGAATCTCCGACAATAAAAATCCTCTCTCCTGTTCGCCCTGTCAGAACATCAAAATCGCAACGCATTGAAGCATCATTATAAACAATCCGATTGCCGAAACGATTGCAGTCCTGATTTGGTGCAAAAATATAATCAATCTCTGCATCGCCCACCGTAATGGGTGGATCCCCCAGCCCAAGGTAGTACCGCGCAAACAGTTCTGCACAAACTACCGCAAAAAACATCAAACCGCCTAAAAAAATCAATTTCTTCCTCATTTTAGATCCTTCCAAGTCCGCAGCTATGAAATCCGTGCCGCCTCAATAGCTTTGCAGAAATTATCTATCATAGCAGACATAGAATATTTTGTAAATGCCAACCCTTGTGCGTATCTGCCCATTTTCTTCCGTTCATCGGCATGATCTAACAAGTACTCTACTTTCTCTGCTAAATCTACAACATCGTTTTCTTTGAATGTTAAACCTGTTAATCCGTCTTCCATTACCTCATATTCTGGCCCTTGATTTCTGATATTGTCATGCGTTATTACTGGTAGTCCATACGAATATGCATGTAAAATACTAAGCCCGATAGCCCCTGGGTATACAAAGATATCTGCAGACAAGAACCATGGTGCTAACCTCATTTGATCTCGTGTAGCACTAACCCAAATTACTTTGGAATCAACTTTCAAAGTTGACGATAAATTCATCCATGCCTCTTTAAACGCGCCATCTCCAATTACAACCAAAACAATTGGCCTATTAGCAAATCGTGAATTTGAAAGTGCGGTCAACAATTGTTGTAGTCGAACTTTCTCGCGCAAAACACCACACAATAAAAGAATCTCCTTGCCAATTAATCCATTCTCCCTTTTAAAACCTTCTAATTCCACTTTAGTCCATTGCGCAATAGCCTCTTTAATTGGCTGCATGTCTATCGTATTACCAGTTGCAAACACTCGATCTCCCCTATATCCATGCTTTTGCAGAAAATCAATGCCTGACATAGTGTAGCACAAATATACATCCGAAAGCATTTTAGAAATCAAAATTCGCAGTCTGACATTAAACATATTTGACCCAAAAGTCCAATGCTGCGCCCACCACACAACTTTAAGACCCTTTATTCTGGCTTTGACAAGCTTTAACATTAACAATATGTTACGCACATTTCCATCAACAACTAAAACATCACCACGGCTCAATCCTTCCAACGAAAGCCCACGTTCAATATAAAAAGGCCCCCATTTCAATAACTTGCGGTCATAATCACACTTTACGCCGCTAATCTGAAACAATGGGCTGTCGCCATCCTGAAATTGGGAAGCCTGTATTTCAACCCTGCCAGGATAGCGTTTCCCCACACCCTCATAGAGCGGGACCCTGTATTCAGGCACCCATATATGCAATACTCTGATTCTAAATTCTCTCTCCATGGTATTATCAATGCCTTTACTGATTGCTTTTAATAAATCTGCCATGGGCTTACCTTCGTACTTTCTCTTCAATATAGTCCTTTTAATCCAGGAGCCATCAATAAAACGCCATAGACACCAATAATCATACCAGATATTAGACAGAGTTCTTTTAAAATCATAACCTAATTTGTCCTTCCAATAAACCGCCTCATTAGCGCGCTTAGTTCTGACGGCACCCAACTGCACTCCGTCCGTTTTCGAGTCTTCATGCTTACGAAATGCCCAGCAAAAATAGTTAAGTCGTGTTTGCCGAACGCCTGCCATCGTGAGTCTGGCCCAATATTCCGTATCCATTGCATAGTGCATTTTCTCGTCTATTGGCCCAATCTCATGATATAATGACCGTTTCCAGAAAGTAGATGGCCCGAACACAGCGCTAAACGCCTTACGCCCTTTAATTATGGGAGGTTGACTATGCGGTCCCCAATGTACACTAATAGTCTTGCCGGAATCAGAGTCAAAATGAACCATGTTTCCTGTAACCCAAACAGCTTCTTTCTTCTTTGCAACAAGTCGTTCAAATGCAGCCAAAGAGCCAGGCATCAAGAAATCATCTGCATTGAGCCAAGTAACCCACTCCCCTCTTGCATGAGAAAACCCCTTGTTAAACGCCGCCGACTGTCCGCCATCTTTTTCGCTGCACCACCATGTGATAAGTTGCGAGTTCTGAGTTATGTGTTGTGAGTTGTTCAGAGATACCCATTCTCTATAAGATGTGTTTGGCGGAAGACCATTGGCGTATTTTTTGACGATTTCAACTGAATTATCGTTAGAAGCAGCATCACAGACAATGAGTTCAACCTTATCTCCCATACCTTGGGAAATGACACTCTTGATCGCATCCTCAAGGAAACGACCATAATTGTAATTGGCAATAACAATGCTCAGCAATGGTTTCATATACCTTTTCTCCACATCTCCATGATATGGACGACAATCCATCTGCACCATATAGGGATAACCTTGGCCAAGACAGGCACTCGCAGTCTGCCACCGCGATGGGCATTAGGGTTGAATGTAACGTCCGCCACAGATGGGCATAGGCGCATAAGCATCCTTTGATGAATCAACTTACGCACACGAAGATGCCGGGGAATCTTGCACCACTCGTTGATTATTCGATGCGAATTGTAGAAATTAATGTCATGTATGCCAATCAAGTCATTACGCGAGATTGCATTGGCGTTCCACCGACCACATCTTATCTCCCAATACCACATGTCGAATTTTGAATATCCTCTCTTGATGGCGCTCATTGCATCGCGATACCATCTTTCAACCTCTTTTCCTGCAATCCTCGATACATTTTTCTGGGTGATTTTCATGAACCACAATCCAGCCAACCATTCAGGCATATTAAGACCGAGTTTTCCGCCGAGAACATGTCCAATCAAGGCTCCACTGACTATGGTTCGATCCTTTATTTCAGGATGATATGTCCAAACCACCTTCCACCACTCCCTAATCGGGCCAAACACGCGCTTCATGGTTGCCACCCTATCGTCCGTCAGCGTCTCGACCTCTGGATAAAAATGAAAATCATTGAATCCAAATTCACCGGCCAACTTCCTTACAAGAGCTTCATTCTCTTGGAAAGCCCGCATTTCCTTTGTGCGTATAACATAATAGAGAACATCATTTTGAGTAAGCAGTTTATTTAGAAACGCACAATTTAATCTGCTATCAGCTCCAGGAGTGAGAGGACTCGCGAATTGCATACGTTTTGCGAATTGCCTGATACAATGTTCAACCATCTGAATCGTATTATCGATTATAGCATCCACCTCTGCGTCGGTACTTACGACTTTTAACTCTTCCTTCGGGAAATAGCGAACCGACCTGGCATCATTTACTGACAAATAATGATTGGGCAACAACGCCTTCACATCATCATACATTGTCATATCGCCTGCCAAATACTTCCCTGATTCATACGCGCCCGCCAAAACTTTAGCCGACACAGGAGAAATCTTGGACACATCGTCAACGATCAACGCCTCGCATGACGCGACGACACCGGCATACTTATTTATACCATAATACACCGACATCATGTGGATGGCGTCGCCATACACCTTGACATCACCATCATCGCGACGGAAAATCACATAATCGCCGCATAGGTTTTCTATCTCTTTTTCAAACGCTTGACCATCGAGTAAACAGAGTCCTTCCGATATCTTATCTGCGTCATGGCCGTCACGAACATCCACACACTCGCCTATGATCACGATTTCAATATTATTTGCTCGAGCAACCTGTACCTTTGCCGTCGCGGTGTGCCAAATATCGGCCTCGCCTAGTTTGACTCTACATTGAAGAATCTCTTGACAATCTTTGCCGTAACACCATTGGCAAACCGAATGGCTCAGCAATTCGCGCATATCATTATTCTTCATATTTGTTCCTTTCCCTCCAGTAATTCATAGGGATATCAGCCAATGGTCTAATCGTATTTTCTCGCTTCAATTTCCAACTCAAGAGGAAGCCGAATTTTTCCATCACCCACAGCCTTGGCATATAATAACAACACCATAAAAAGTGGCAATGAATATCTGGCACCAAAAGGATTAAAGAAAATACTCCAAAGCATGGAGGGAATGGTCAAGGCAAAGTAACCATACCACTGCGGCACAACAGAAGTATAATGCTTGATGTGCCTATAAATCAAATATATAATCCAAACGAAGAACACCAAGCCAGGTATTCCGCACGCCAACCATGCACCCATAATATGAGAATGCGTGGGGATTGTACGCACAAGACCCAAGGCTGCGTTCCAGTGCGCGCCAACAAGGTATCCCCGTATGTCGGCGTCTGAACCATATTTCATTAGGAACTTCTCTGTATAACCATGCTTATCCGGCGCATTCGCTCCAAATCCAATTAGCGGATGATCTATTATCGCAGATAATGCGATGAAAAAGCCAGTTCTTCCTGAAACGAGCATTGAAATTGCCCCTTTCCCCCGTTCAGTCTGCAGTTCGTATTTATTTTGAGCGGCTTCTCCAAGAAATCCATTGCTCGCTGCAAAAGAATAGACATTTTTGTATGTAAATAGAACTATCATACCCGCAATCATGAACACCCAGAAATGCCGCCCTATAGTTTGCATCCTGCGCCTACTTTTACCTCCAAAAAACATCATAACACCAGACACAAGAACGCACATGGATTGTGCACGACCCGTAACAGTAGAGAACATCGCAAACGCAGTAAACAATACTGGTGTACAGACGGAATATAACAACGGCGTTTTTAAATATCCCGCAAAAATTGGCAGCTGCCCTAAACCTCTAACTTTTCCAATCCAAAACAATGGACCTTGGATCACCTCTTCAGCGTCTGCGTCTCCAATATAGGCAAAGCCAGTCGAGCTTACATTTGCCGTGGGATTGAATGCCCAGATTGTGATTATACCAGAAATGAAAACCCCAAGGAAGAACCACCCAATGCCAGTAAAATTATTCCTCAATAGACTATGAAAAACTACATAGAAGGCAAACCATCCATAGAAAACTGCAAAGAATTTAATCACAAACGGGAACGGAGTGTGATTCCAAAAACCACTAACAAACAAACCAACGGACATAAATGTCAACATATAAATAAATGGCAAAAACCCCTCTCGCTTCATCCGATGCCAATTCTGGGCTAGAATTAATGGAGCCAATGGGAATATTGCCAACTCCGAAAAGGCTATCGTGCCCAAAAAGAAAATTTTTGTGGCGCTACCTAGACCAAGCATGAAGAGCCAAAATGAAGAAGCCTTTTTACTTTGCAATTTCATAACAATCAATTGGCTTTGAACCCGAAGCTGTATTTCAGCACCGGTATTTTCTTAATTACGCTAATGACAGGCAAGAGAACGCCAATAATCAAAATAGCCATTATTGGGGCTATAACATATCCAACGATATTTGCGTTTTCCAGCGTCCAACTGGGCACAAACGGGACAAGTCGTTTTATAATGGGAAGGCATATAGAATGTACAATGTAAATGGCAAGCGTTTCCGTTCCGGCCCATGTAACAAGCTTAACAAACCACGATTCCTCGCCCAAACAACGCCGTGTGCCGTCGAAGATTTTCCACATTATGTGAACACCCAACAACGCCAGCACGAACCTATACCCATACACAAGCAACGCTGTGCCATCGGTGCGCCACGCCATGCCCTTTACATTCCATGGGGTATATTTCACTCCCCAAAAGCACAACCCGGTAACCCATGTGAATAAAATCACCGCCTCGCACCATTGCGGATATTGCTTCGGAACAGACGGCATGCAATAACCTACGGCGAAAAATGGATACAGATAGAAAAGATTCCAAGGTGAGTTGATGCAATGCAAAGAAAAGGCTGTCAAAAGTAGCAGCGTTATTTCTGCGGGGAACGCAAATCGCTCTGGCAAATAGCTGGACATTGCTTTTGCAATCAGACAAAGCACCCCGCTGGCAAACACCGCCCACAGAAAATAGTACATCCCTCCAAATATGTTTAAATGCCCTCGTATAACAGTCCAGAATACAATCGGGACAAAAATCATAGTACACCTATTTAGAAAAACTTTCGATAATCCATTCCTGGATAGGCTCTTGCGGAAGAAGAATCCTGAAAGGAGCATAAAAAACGGCATGTCAAACGTCCTCATGAAAGTGTGTAGCCACACCTGGCAATGCGAACCAACCGTCAATGCCGTAATCAGATGGCCGTAAACCACACCGAAAATCAACATCCCCTTGATGAAGTCTATACCAGTGTCCCTTCTACCAGACATTGCCTTATTTCCGTTTGTTAGACCTTTCGACGACAACGGCTGGGTTGCCCTTAACAAGTGAATCCGGTGGAACATCAAGACCAAATACAACACTGCCCGCCGCAACTACAGAACGTGCGCCTATGTGCGTCCCTTTCAAAATGATGGCGCTGGTTCCAATAAAGACGTCATCTTCAATAACAACCGGACGAGCCCGCGTCTTGCTTTTGTCCTCGGGCGGCCTCCGAGCCTGCCATTCGACAGGATGGAAGTCGTGGTCAAATATGCGCACGTTCCCACCGACTTTCACATTGTTTCCTATGGTAACCAACACCCTGGAGTTAATAACTACAGAAGAAAAGCCCGATTCGACACCAATCCTTATCATTGCTCCCTTGTTCGCGCAAAGTATTGTCGGCCCTATCAAACCAACAAGATTTGTGCTGACTCGTGAATTAAAAATCACATTACGTCCGATTTCAATTGCGCCGCGGTCATAGGCCCGTACGATCGTCTTTCCAAAGAACCGAACCCCTGCACCGCATTTAATCTTCCACAGTCTGCTAATTATTGCTGTTTTCAACGGCCAATATATGTACCCCTGCAACATCCGCCAAAACCGGCAACAGGCAACACCAGGGAGCAACAACACATGATATCGCATTTTCGTCATTATTCCACCTTATGGCCTTTAGAGTTGGCTTCATTAGCAGTTATGTAATTGAAATACCGTTCACAGGAATTTCCGTCCGCGTATTTATGGAACTTCCTCAGCACCTTTTCGCTTGGCCGCATTTCATCGTACTTGGCCTTTATTGTTTTCAGCAACTCAAACAATTCGTCTTCGCTGTAGCAGAAATGTCCGACTCGCTCCTCTTTAACATCATAATACACGCCCGCGTCATCATGCTCAAAATCATCATATATGTAAAAGATTATCGGCCTTCGCATAAGCAAGTAATCCATCCACACGCTCGAATAATCGGTCACAAGAACATCAGACCGAAACACTACTGTCATTGGATCTATGCCTCTGTCTGTAACATCCTTTATGCATTCAGTTTCGATAGGGGTGTAACCTTGATAAAGCAACATAGTTGGATGATTCTTTACCACAAAAACAACATTGTTATCCCTCATCCATTGCTGAACGTCAGGACGTGAGGCGAACGGAGCCGGGGAAAACTTTCCCCTGCCATAAAGCCTGTGCGTAGGCATATATGAAATGACGAACTTTCCTTCTGTCCCATCAATCCATTTCTCGCCGCGCATTCTTTCTGGCTGAAACAAGGCATCATTGCGGGGCATGCCAAGAATCTTCACTGGCGTCTTGCCATCAAAATCCTTGTCCATCCATTTTTGCAGAAATTCTGACGTCGCAGAAACAAATTCAGAATAACCATTCCCATGATCACAAACTATCCATGTGTGTAGCAACTCTTTCACCTTACGCACAAGTTGAGAAAACTTTGACACTTTTTTCTCGCCAACAAGACGCTTATGGAATCCCGTTTTTGCCAATGCCAGTTGTGCAACTTTATAGGGCTGTCCGTGGACAAGATAAAAAAACCTGCGCCCTTTTTTCTTGTGCGCGAAAAATATATCAGCGGCTATATTGGTCGTGAACACACACTCTGCCCGTGCTATAGTCATAACCCCAGACAAGGAGAAATTGTATGCGCACGGCAAATGTTTAGCCCGCAATTCGTCATATACGGTTTTAGAGCGAGTAACAAATGTCACTCTATACTCCGGATGTCTTTCAAGCATGTACTCAAACAAGTATTTAGATCCCTCGCGATATGCATTACCACAAGCAGCGCCAAACACCCATTCCTTCCGTCTCACAGGCACAAAAATATCGACAATGCGCCCGACAATACCAAATGTGACCTCAGATATTCTATTCTTCATAGCGCTCAAATACGAATCACTTTTCTAAATGTCATTACTCTATCACAGCCTTAAGATTAGGGATATTCCCGTGAACAATTCCGTCTGCAGAAAAGATGCTGGATGTGCCGGCAACAAAGAGTGTTGCACCGATTCCCCTCAGTAGCTTCGCATTCTCAAGAGAAATATTGCCGTCAACTTCAAATTCAATATCTTCTCTTCCTGTCGCGTCAATCATTTTCCCCAATCGTTCCGCCTTGTCAAAACAAGATTTCACAGCCGTTTGTCCTGCAAAGCCAGGATTCACCATTAAAAGGTTTATGCCGTCAACATAATGAATAATTTCATCCAAAGATGACAAAGATGTAGCAGGGTTTATTGCAACAAAAACTTTGCACCCATATTGTCTAGTCCGTTCCAGAGTCCTTTGAACCTGAAAAGTGCTTTCGTAATGAATTGAAACAATATCGCCAGGTCGTGGTTCAAGCAAAGGAATTATATTGTCGGGCTCAAGCGCCATCACATGAAAATCAAACGGAATATTTGTATTGTCACGCATGAATCGCATGTGATCTGCAGACATCCCCAAATTGGGCACGAAGTGCCCGTCCATGATATCTTGATGAAGATACTCGACCCCGGCCTTCTCCAGTGTTGCAATTATATCCGCCAATTTATACGGATTCGCACACATCATGGAGGCCGATATCTTACCTGGTTTATTCATTTACAAACATTCCTTTGATTTCAAGTTTCTCGCTTCCCTTTATCGCCTCAAAGACGGTGATCCCGTCCGACAAGGGAAACTTGCTGGTAATCAACTGGGAAAAGAGTCCCTGTTTTGCCGTTAGCTCAAGGAGAACCTTGTGCCATTCATTGTTGCTGGACGTGTAGCTTGAATTCCAGACACCTTTTACAGTCACTTCTTCACGCAAAATCTTCCAATATCTTTTCCGAGATAAATTCTTATCCCCATCTGGGTTGCCAACAAGAACAACACGCCCCGCCGTTGACACCCTTTGAACTGCCTCCGCCAGAGACATGTCCGAACCAACACATTCCAGCACGATTGGGAATGCCTCGGCATCACTTTCTCCACTTGCCAGAAATGAATTAAAGCCGAGACTGCGTAAGAATTCGTTCTTTCGTTCATTGCGGCTCACAAACGTAACACCGCAGCCGCGTTCTCTTGCCCACATTCCGGCCAGAATGCCTATCGTTCCAGTTCCGATTATACAGACCTCCACCCCGTAGCGAACGTCCGCTGCCGCAACGCTGTGGTATGCGACTGCCGCCGGCTCGCACAGCGCAGCAACGGAATAATCAAGCATATCATCGAACAATTGCAGATTCCATACTGGCACGGCGATGTATTCAGCAAAGGCTCCGTCACATCTTGATCCAAAGTAATTATAGTTTCTGCATCGCGCGTATGCCTCGATTCTGCATTGGTCGCACTTCCTACAAGGCAAAAGAGGGAACACCGCCGCACGGCGCCCAATCAACGCCGAATCAACGCCATCGCCGACCGCAACAACCTGTCCCGCGAACTCGTGGCCGGGAATGGTCGGGAAGTGGTACGTTCCAGTCTTCAAGCAGCGGTCGAAATCACTCGAACAGATACCGCAAGCCTTGATATGCAACAAAACCTCGCCAGCTTGCGGAGCCGGCGTAGGAACATCCTTGTAAACCAGTTTTCCTACATCTTCCAAGACCAGCGCCTTCATAAGTTCTGCTCCTTCAAGTATTTTTCCGCCAGCTCCATGTCGGATGGGGTTGTTATCTTCATGTTTCGCGTGTCTCCAGCTATAGCCTTTACAGGAATTCCCTTCACCACGAGTATCTGCGCTGTCCCGGTTATCGTCCGTCGCTCATCTTGCGTAAGTGATGCCAGAGCTCTCTCCAAAAGGAGAATCCGTGCGCTGTCGGGGGCTTGGCCATGATAGAGAGACGCTCGCTGCGGCACAGACACCACGACCCCCTCCTCCACCTTCAGCATCGTGTCAATCGCCGGGATTGTCGCAACACAGGCTCCATATTCGGACGCAGCACTGATGCTCCTCTCAAGGATGTCCACCGTAACAAACGGGCGGACAGCATCATGTATCACAACGACATCTTCTTCTCCAACATCTTTGTAGGCATGTATTGCGGTAAGCGCATTGGCGATTGAATCGTGTCGCTCCTTGCCTCCGTGCGTCAGCAGCAACTTTTCATCATCAATTTCTGCATCTGCCATCATTCGTCTAAATCCGTCTTCCCAGTCTGGATGAACGGCGACAACGACCTTTTCGAAACGAGCGCATTCCAAAACTCTCCGAATTGTCCATGTTATTATCGGAGCGCCAGCAATTGAGAGGAACTGCTTGGGGATATTCCCACCCATTCTCGTCCCGCTCCCTCCTGCCAATATTACACAGTAAGCTTTCATTTCACCAGAATTTCCTTATCGTGAACAACCTCAGTTTTCCAAACAAGTAAATAGCGCGTAGATAGCACTCACCCTGCCGTTTTTTCTTGACACCTAATACAGTAAGCCCTAGAAATTTGATTCTTCGCATTGGAAAATCCGGCGTGACAACATTTTGATATCCACCGTCGTGCGCAGTTGATACCGTCATCATTGCAACCGACAACATCTCTTTATCTTCAACTGTCTGATTATCAAGAAAAGCATCAACCCAATCAAGCCATAAGGCGTGGGATACTTCCACAGGAAATGTGTTCAGGTGTTTGGCACAATAAACGGCACCATCGGCGACTTCATCGCATTTGCTGATTTTGAATCGCTCGAAAAATGACACATCCTTCTTGAAGACTGGCTTCTTGTCCACAATGCTTTCAACCGGCGGCGTCGGTGCGCTTACAAGATACTCGCACAAATCATGGTATCTCGGCTCAAGCTCCAAAGACTCCCACATTGCAAATGCACCTTCCGGCGGACGAGAGAATACCAACCAATAAAAGGACTCTATCTTGCGCCCCATCAATTCTGATATGGAAGTTTGAATGGAATAATGCCGCGACGTCCCGTCCACAAGTGCCGTCGTACCATAATCGATATTTAGGCTGGACAAATACTCCCTAACGGCATCACCATTGCGCTGCAACACCTTTGATAAATTCTCAGTATCCTCATGTTCATCTATCCGCAGTGCTTTTCTACGAAACTCCTGTCTATGCTTCTTTGAATACGCGTTTGTGCCGTCATATTCTGTTGACAAAATGGCAAGCTCACGCGATGCATAAACATAATCTGTCCGGATTTCTGGGTAAAGAGCGTCAAATATATCTTTGAGAATATAACCATCCCTCGATAGAAAAAGCAGTCTCTTTATTCCCTTTTCTTTTACTTTCGCTGCAATAAACATGACATAGGAATAACACAACCCACCAGCAAACATAAAGCCCATCCGATTCCAATAAGTCCATTGAGGGTGTGCGCACTTGTAAAGATGCCAGCCTAATGCAATTGAGCCTGCAAACAAGCGCTTCTCAACCGACACCGTCCCCATCAGAAATGCTTTTGCAAAAGGTAATTCGTCATAGAACTTATCTGCGATTTTCTGATAACAATATGCGGCGATCCCCTTTTCGTTGGGCTTATGGACGTCAGAATAAGCATTATCTCCAATATGGAGAATCCTATCCAATGCAACGCCAGTATCTTTAAGTACCTGGTCGTATAGCGCACCAGTCCATTTTAAAAGCTGCTGCTCGCAGCTAACGTAAAATCCATCCCACCCATCTATCCCGTTCTTCCGTAATACGTCTTTCAGGAAATCAGCCGGCAAGTACATATCAGACAGGATCAAGACCTTCTTACCTTGCGACTTTGCTGCATTGAAAACATCTCGCATCTCCGGGTTCGCAACAAGACACGCTCTTTCTGCGGCAAGTTCCCTTTCCTTTAGGCCCTCCCATTTCGGTATCAATTGATAAATCTCGTCAAGCGTCGCCTCCTCGCGCCCTTGAGATCGAGCCACCTTTCGAGCCTTTCCCTCTGCGCATATTCGATCTCGCGCAAATCCCACAACTTTTTCATCCAATTCAATCTTCAAAAACAAATCTGATGGCGTTAGAAGCGGTCTAAGCAATAGCGTGTCAAAGATGTCAAATGAAACGACATCAAATTGCCGAACAATCTTAATAAGTTCACTCATACTATATTCCGACTTCAGAAAGAAAACCCGACACCTTGTTCCGCTCCTTGTACAATATAAGATCAACCGCATCCCAGTTTATTTCTTTCTGTAGGACACATTCAACATTATCAATATCGCCTAATTCGACAAAACGATCTTCTATGCCAAGCAACGACAAAAGCGATATTAGTCGCTCATTGAGTCCCGATATATCGCTGCGTCGCACAGTAATAAAAGGCTTATGAAATAAGATTGAAAAGACCGTGCCGTGGAAAGAGTCCGTAAAAACAAACTTTGAATTTGAGAGTCTAGACAGCCATTCGGTAACAGACACATAGGATTGTATTCGCAATGCTTTACAGAGCGAGCGGCAAATGCTACCTCCAGGCGCCTCAAATCGTGTTTTTACATGCGCAATATGCTTTCGTTCCAAAATTGTTTCTAATATGCGCTGGCATTCCCCATTCATTGCCGTTTTAAGCATATACACAAACACATAATCTTCAAGATGCAGTTTTTTCAATTTAAGCAACTGCACATAACTTGCGCCTGTCAATAAGAGCGCAGAATCTATCAAGACAGATACATCTTCCCTACCGGAAATATCCCTCACAATTGCTTGTCCACTCTTCTCCCTAACTCCAATTTTGTTGAACTTTCTTAGCAATTGCCCCGCAAGTTCCTTGTCGGGTGCATCCCACGACGTAGCAGAAAAACTTGCCGAAAGGGAAACGCGTAGACTCCGACTTGAAAGAAAATCAAGAAACGCTATCCTTGTGAATTTTGGCGCACACCACTTCGGATGCCAAACTAAATCCGAACCCACAACAACTGCATCATATTCACGACACCCTGCTACCATTTCATTGATAGAATCAAAGTGAGCACTTCGCGGAAAGATTTGATTGAACTCGGTCATCTTGGCGTTGAAATGGCGCACTATTGCGGCTTTCGCCGCACTAAACGGGTGCTTGGCAACAAAGTCTTTGATACTTATTGGTCTATACGGAAACATGGATCTTCCGTATGGTTCATCCAGGAACACAACATCATGCCCACGTTCCTCAAGAAATTTCCACAATGCATAGGCCTGCAAAAGTGTTCCGTAGTTCGGAAATGTGTAGTAAGTTAGTATCGCAATCTTCATTTTACCATTCCGCAAATAATCTTACTTCGTCAAAAAGCCATCAACTACTATCTGCAATAGAATTGCCCAAACTTACGTAGCCGATTGATAACAAATTGGCGCTCCTGTATCGACAACAGCATCAACCACACCATCGGCAAGAACAACGCCTCACACACAAATGTCGTTACACACACACGTGTAAAAGATTCCGGCATATACAATCTCACAATTCCCCCACCCATTAGGCATCCCGCGCCTATCAATAACGAGGGAACCATTATATCCAATAACCATGTTCTAGCGCTTGTCCCAGCGATGTAATGTGCGAACACAACACGCCCTGCCGAATTTAGCATCTCCATGACCACAACAACACCCATAATCGCATAAACATTGCCCCAAATCAGCCCAACTATTGTAGCTATAGGCAATGTCAAAATATTGACAAACGAAAGAACAATTTGATAAAGCGCAATTCTCCCAACAGCATTAACGGCAACCATATGGCCAACTGTACATGCGTCGACAATATGATAAGTCAAGGCACAATAGCACAGTCCTACTGCACACGCCGGCGGTACTTTCAGCCAGATTCTCAACACTGTCGACATCTCTAGACAAAGCGGCAGCGCAAAAAGAAATGATAAAATCACATTAAATTTGCATACGCGTAAAGCATAATCATTCATCTTATTATAATCCCCTGCGCCACATGCTTGCGTTATCACAGGAACAAATGCGCCTTGCATGGCTGAAGCAAGAGAAAAACATTGACCTTGCACAGAATTCCCGATTGCCTGCGCAGCGTTCATTTGTGCGCCGAAAAACTTATTTACTACTACTGACATCCCTTGATTACGAAGCAGTCCGCAAATAGATCCAAGAAGTTGCCAAAAACTAAAACCACACATCTTCTTAAAAAAGCCTAAATTCCACATATACGAAAGTCTTATCTTGCATTCCGGGAATACGAAACAGGCACGAATACAGATCAAAATCTGTGGGGTCACACTAAGCAAGCAACAACAAACCGCATATTGCACCAGCCAAACTCCGCGATGAGACACCATGTAATACAGAACAATAACATTTAATGTTGCCGAGACAAAACTGTAGACTGTCAGTTCAGCTATGTATTGTTTTGCCCGATACATCGCAGTAAATGGGACATTAACCATTGCAACAAAGCAAGAAAGGCATACACATCTCAAAACCCAAATGCAAGAAGTTATTCGATCCGGGGGAATCGTCAACCAAAATCTAATCGCATGTGCACAAACTGGATAACCTACTAATATAGCCACAACTGGCACGACGCAATGAACACTTAATGCTGTATTGAACCAACGACGACACTCTTCCAACGCTGCATGTTTATTCGAGGCAACACGTAGAGTTCCAACACTTAACGCATAGAAGCGTGTATTCGCGTTGGCCAAGACATTGTTAAAAAAAGATATAAACGCCGTCAACCCTCCGACCAAACCATATAGACCATAGTCAATTTCGCCTAATGCCATGAGAGCCCAACGCCCACAAAACAACCCGATGACCAAGCCATACAATGAACGGCCATATGTTGCAGCAACATTAATAACGATCCTACGTTTCTCGGTCATAAATCCTTACATATAACCCACACAGATATTCTATTAGCAATTCTGTTGCTACTTCAAAATTTCCCTCATTACATTTTTCACCTTAGAAGGAATCATAGACTTGACACTTCCCTTTAATTTATTTGTCACAGAGATCTCAGGAGACATGATATTGTCTATCATATAAGCCGCTTCCGACTCCTTATCTTTTGATGTAAAACACTCAAATATTATCGATCTATCCGCTTCTAGCGAAATAAAAGAATTCATCTGAGCCATAAACTCATTTTTATCCGATGCTGACAAATATAAAAAGCCAAGGTCCTGCGCGAAGTGTCTAACCAAATCCCTAGATTGACGCCCATTATGCCCTCCAGCCGCAATATAATCATTTGTGTGCTCTCCAAACTGAGACGCACGATTTGAATACAGATTGAATTCTGCACCACAGCCGTTATTCACAAGCAATATCCGCAAATTTTTACCAATATAACGATTCCCAAGAGCATTCAAATCGTAAAAAAAGGCTAAATCTCCAATTATAAGATAATAGAGTTTATCAGGGCAAACAAGTGAAGCACCAATAATGGATGACATGCAACCATCAATTCCAAAACCGCCCACATTACAGTTACACAAAATCCCCTTATTATTTTCAAACAGATTCCATGCTCGAAGACTATTTAATATGCCTAAATGCAAAACACTTCCAGTAGGAATCCTATCATGGAGCTGATTGGCCATCCAAAAATTGGAAAACGGCAACTCTGGCATTCCATTGCGAACTACCTTGTCAACCTCCCTCCATGCATTCAAGTAACTACTTGTAGCCAATGATTTAGCTTGATAGTGTGAGAAAAAGTATGCTTCTGGCATTTCAAACACAAAAGTCAACTTATTCCATAAATCTCGTGCCTCGCCGTCAATATTCACACGCCAAACCTCAAGGCCCCGGCCAGAAACTTTCATTGTAGGGTAATCACCACTCACCTCGCCAAGATGGATAACAAGTTCTGGCTTAAGATTTGGGTAACGCGACCAAAGCCCTTTTTGCGAGCAAACAAGAGCAGACTGTATAGCATACTTTCCCGCATAACCACTGGTCCTATCCACAAGAACGACGGCATTATGTGAAGCAACAAATTTCTCGATTGCTTCCGTTTCGTCGTTGGTAAATGTCCTATGAGCCCCTATCCATATCGCAATTTTCTGCCCATCAGGAATTACTGGCCACGACTTGGTAAATGCATCCACCCTTTTAATGACTCGACATACTGGCAACGTCTTGGTGTTGAATGTTTCAAGACGATAGGTTTCAAGGTTAATATGAACTGGTCCGCCACCATGACGAAACAGCTCCATGATAGCCTTATTGACATTACTTACACAGTTATCTTCTTCTTTTTTTGTATTCGGAACCGGACATTGAATGCTGTATTTAACAGCATCTTTAGGTAAACTTGTCCGGTCAATCATTTGCGGCCATAGATTGCCATTAAGATTGAAGGGATGACTAGATGTAACAGCAAGAATGGGTAACTTTCTGTAATAAGCCTCAGTCAACGCCGGAAGATAGTTACGGCTAGATGTTGCCCCCGTGCAACTCAGGACAACTGCCTCTCCGCTTTCAGCCGCAATACCACAAGCCAAATACGCGGAATGTCTCTCGTCCACCCCTGAATATACAGTAAACCATGGATCATTTTGAACACTCCCAACAAAGGCGAGATTTGCTATCCCTGGATTCGCTACAATTTTGCGGATTCCATGCGCCTTCAATAGTGCTATAACAATCTGCGCATTCTTCTCATCTGTATAATTGTACACTCCTTTGCTCATAATTTCACTCCTTCACAAAATCGTATTCTCCCATTCAGTTCGTCGATACGTATTCGCCGGCTAGGGGACATTAGAAATGTAGTTAATTATCTATACCAACCACTTAGTTGAGCTGCACCACTTCTGTGAACTCATAGTTCCCGCCATGGTTATCCTCGTTTAGATTCCCCAGCACAAAGCGGACAAAGAACTAATTTGCAACATCGACCACATAACATGCAAAATAAGAATTATCGGAGCGCATTGTGGTATGCACCCTTGACTCCTTCCCACCAGAGCTTGCCGTCGATACAGATGTAACATTTATTAAGATCAATCGTTCCAGGAAAAGGATTCTCCAGGTTGCGGCCGACTCCAAAATGCAGAGGTAGTCCACCAAAAATTGGGGTCTCGCATGGGATACTCTTCATCTTGCACCAATTACTACCATCACCTAAATACAATGCAAACTCTTTGCCATCCCATATAATCTTCACTCGGTATACTGTTTTGGGCTTAATCTGCAAACCCATAGGCGTTCCGTTAGCTATATTCCACGACACTCCATTTGACGATAAGAACATTGTCATTTGACCCTTTACCACAAAGAGAGGCGCAAAACCATACTGCATAGCACCACAAAATACTCCGGCAGAGGTTCCAATAGCCTGATCAGCCTTGAATGCAATCACAACCTCAAATAATCTGTTCTTAGGGTCAAAAGGCGCCTTAACCTTTGCGTATGACTTGTTGGCAAAGCCACTGAGGATCCCTTTATTCTCCTTCACCGAGCCGCCGACGAGCTCGACGCCGTAGTATTTTGCAGTGCCGACGGGGGAGGACGAGGAGGCGGTGGATTTGGGAGAGCTGTCGCCGGAGGATTCCGCGGCGGACTGGAATTCGCGGATGCGGCGTTCGGCGACGACTTTCTGAAGGCCAGCGAGGGAGTCGGCGGCGATTGCCTTTTTGTAGAGATCGACAGCATGGGCGCGGATAGCAACTGAGAGGAATTCGGGATGTATGTCCGCGGCGGACCACCAAGCGTCGGCAATCTGGCCGGGTGCAGCGGATTCCTTTTCAAGCTTTGCGGCGGCGGCGCAGTCGGGGCTGGAGCCCGCGATGAAGGCGTCGAGCGCCTGCGGCCAGCGGTCGAGCGCGGCGTAGTAGGCGGCCACCTGGAACTGGAGTTTCTTGTCGGACGGCTTCGCCTTAACCTGTGCGAGCACCTTCTTTAGCCGCGATGCATACTGCTGGCGCTCCTTCAGCTCCTCGTAGCGTTCGCGGACGGGTCCACCCTTGCCAGAGGCGATGATTCTGAGGGATTTCTCTATGAGCGTGTATTCGTCGGAGTGCTTCCAGTCGGGGATTGCCGCGCGCAAATCCGCGAGCGAGGAATTTGCCTTGTCGTACGATCCGCCGCGCATGTAATGTTCGAACGCGGAGGTGAGAAGGAGATACTTCTCGGCAGGAGACTGCGCCTGTTTCGCAAGTGCGACCGCAATGTCGCCGATCTGCTCGCGGGTTTTCTTACCAGTGCGCACGGCAGCCAGATCATCACGCATCAGCTCCTGTATGAGCGGCACCGCCTTGTCAAGCTCTTCCTGGGTAGGCATGGTTCGTGTCGCGCTCTCCTCCGCTACACCAAGAGCCATCAGTAAGCCGCATCCAGCCATTATAGCTAGTTTTTTCATTTCACTTCTTATTCAAACACCTTGGGTATCATAAATTCTGGTGGATCACAAAGGCACTGGCTTAATCAAACAACCAGGACGACTTACCTAAATATGCTCCTCAACCCCTCTAAAGTGGACATTCAACTCATGAAGTGGGGCGAGGAGCGTACCCATTGATGTACCTTGTGTCATCTTCGCAAAGGCGTTGACGTCCTTCGGGAAGCACTTGCCGCCATAGCCTAACTTACCGTCGGGGCCAGGAACGTAAGTATGCGTGTCGTTGATGTAGCCGGAGAGCAACACGCCCGTGTGAACCTTCGCCCAGTCGCCGCCCATCTTCTCCACGTACTCCTTCGCCGCGTTGAAATACGTGACCTTGTAAGCGCCGAAGACGTTGTGAATGTATTTCGTCAGCTCGGCTTCGAGCGGGCTCATCACCGTGAACTTCTTCCCAGGGAACGCCTTGATGAGAAGATCAACCGCGCCTGTGAACACCATCG
>ODAI013195568.1_pt1 | contig 37356 bp, 87 predicted proteins | sample 1539321 | NCBI WGS metagenome assembly ODAI01 (sample SAMN02144231, study PRJEB22623) | gut metagenome | biome: sheep rumen | host: Ovis aries | place: New Zealand
AACTCCAAGTACCGGGGCAGCCGAGAATCCTCTTTCGAATATCGGACCATCACCATAAACAATCACCACACCGATATTCTTCGCTCTTAATGTCGCTTCCAAGATTTTGCAATGAGCGCAATTTGTTGAATAGATAACAACCATATGCGATTTTCACCCCCTTAATTCATTCTCACAGTAAACTCTAAGTGCTTCTATATAGCCTAAATCTGTAATGCCAAAAAGCGCACCTCTGCTAACACTTTTTGTCAAGTACGATTCAAACCCGTGAATAAAACTAAAAAAACTCATGTCTTTGGCGTATTTCCTCCATAAGACAGCCATATCTGTGCAGAAATTCTTTATTTCCCTAACACGCTCTTTTTCGCTCTTTATCATTTGTCGTAATACTCCTTGGCGTATTGCCACAAGTCTTCAATACTTGTGAATTTCCTATCACACATCTCTTCTATAAAAGGATGAACCTCTTGGTCTTTAGAATCGACCAACAACAAAATCGGTATGTCATTGTTATAAGCCGTGGTTATCTCTGCTGTTGTACCAATAGAATTGAACCCGTCTTCAACTTTTGCCACGAGCAAATCGCAGTTTTTTACGCTCCGAAACTCCCACCTTACATATTCTTTGTCTGTATCGTATGTTGGTTCACCAATCGCACAATAATAATCTGCGGGGTCTATAACTTTAAACCGTCTTCCTAAAAAGTTTTTAGCTTCCTCCCGCCACTTATATACCTCATCGTACATTTTTCCAGACATAGCGCCCGCCAAATAAATCTTCTTTACCATAACTATAATTATTCCTTTAAATTGGTTTTAGTTGTCGTATATCCCAAACAATGCTTGCCGCTTGGTTCATATTTACGCTGTATAGTACAAACATTCCAAGGTTGATTGTAATGGTGTCTAGCACAATTTGTTCTGTCGCATTTCCAATTACTGCAATAAACAAAATCCTCTTCTGGTTTCATTTATAATCAATCCTCTTCGCTTAAAGCTTCGATTTCGAACTTTATGTACTGTAGGGCTTTCTGTAAATCATCAACCGCAGTTTCGCCCGCTTTTGCACCCGCTCTAGATATATACTTTACAGCATTGCCGAGGTTAAAGTTTAAACCCCAATCTCTAATAACCTTATATGGCTCATGTTTACCACTACCAACTTTATAATGAGATGGTCGTGTTTTTAAATCTATCGGTTTGCTTGGTTCTCCCATTAGTATTCCTCTCCGCACTCTTCACAAACTGCAATATATTCTGGCATTTCGTACCTATCAAACCATTGTGAACCAACTTGCACATCTTGTATCTTGCCGCTCAAACATCTTCTACATATCCTGTGCTCTTTACACAAATTGTCTACCTCTTTACCAAATGCCGAATCGCCTGTTATCTTATGTAATTCATCAAAAATTTTTATTAACTCATATAATTCATCTATGTCGGTCTCTTTGTATGATTCATATAATGCATCAATAATCTCATACGAATAAGTCATTTCATCCTTGTGCCTCGCTGTTGTTGTTATTCTAAAAAAATATATCCTTCTATATTTTTTGGCTTATAACCGTTGTTAATAGCATCTTCTTCTAGTGATTTGCTATACCGAATTTTTGACTTATTTATATTTGATTTTACCACATCGACATCTTCTGATTCACAAATTAGCTCATCGACACCGCCACAAACACTACATATTAAATCATCATCGGATAATAACACATCGCTAAAATACCCATCACCTATATGTGATTTATAGAAATACATTTATATTATATCCTATTTTACTAAATGATAATTGAGCGTATTTAAGCACAGTTCATAAATAATCTTACCCATATTCTGTTTATTTACGAACAGAGGGCAAAACCCAGTACGTGCTTGCCATGTTAGTATAGACCTTAAAACGGCGGACGGCGTTCTGCTTGATGCGTATTTACCCTCAATAATATCGTCAATGGAATTATTTTCGATTATAAGAAAGTTCCTGTTGATGCCAGTCATCCTAGAAAATTCCTTAAACACCCTATCGCCGTCTTTTGACGAAGAGTTGAAATTCCCAATAATTTCATCCAGTCCGCTTTTGCGCTCGATACATAACTCATCGCTAAAATACCAGTCTTGGTTAATCCCCAATTCTGGACAAGCTGTTATAAGCAAAGTATAATCGCCAGTGTTGAGCGCCTTTTTCTTCCATTTTATTTTACGCTCGTCAAAATAATCCGTTATATGTTGATTTTTCTTCTCTGCGGTATCGACCAGAATTGTAAAATGTTCGGTCATTACCTTGTCCATCTCAGATGGAGTAAAATGGTATTGTATATTATACACCCCCTTACATATGGTAAGATTCATCGCCAGTTAAGAAATTGTAATCGTACACCCATAATTCCTTTTCTGTTGATGATTTCTTAAACGTACCGTTATCTCTATCGTAAATCCACTTTGGCTGATACCTTGACTTATTTGTATTTATTACTATAATATCTTCTTCTTTTAATCTGCTCTGTGTAAATTTACTCTTCGGTATTTTAATGTCAACAACACCGCCATTTGCTAGGCAATAGACCGTTAATCTTGGAGTATATTTTGGGTTTGAATTATGTACTTTTTGTACGTAAACAACGTTTTTATATTTAACCCTATCGACTATATCGATATACCCTAGATATTCAAACTGGTCTTTTATTTTGTCTTTTAAGCGTCTTGGCGTTGATACGCTTTTCATATTGCGCTCAATCGCCCTTAATACCGCATACATATCCACTTTTGTATATTGTTTATCAGTTGTTTTTTCTGCGAACTTTTCTAACAATACACAAGGAACGCCGCTTTTCTTTGCGGTATCTTTTTTCATATTCTTGTACTGTTTTACTTCACCGCTTTTATATATGGTGTAAAACATATCCGCCGTTCTGAGCAGAGCGTTAATGTCACCAAACTCTGAAAAGAAATCAAGTTTAATCAAGGTTTTTACATGTGCGCTATTCACATCTTTGCCGCAATGCTTTTTAATATCGACCAACAAATCAGTGAAGCTCTCGTATTGGTTATCTCTTAATTGATAAAGTGATTTACCAGTATTTACACCTATTGTTTTTATTGACGACAATCCCTTGAATATAGAATTTGTTTCTTTTTCAAACGCGTATCCGTTGCGAGAATGTCTAAACTTTGGCGGTAACATTCTTATACCACGCTTTTTTGCATAATTGGTAATATTCGCTGTTCTTTCAATATTACCAACGAAAGCGTTTAGCCCCGCTGTCGCCCACTCTAGCGGATAATAATGTCTTTGCCATGCCGAGATATAACTGATAGACGAATACGATACACTATGGGCTTGATTAAAAGCATAGTTTGACGCATCCTCAATGGTTTGTATAAATGGCATGATAACCTGTTCGGACTGTTTTCTGTCGGCAGAATACTTCGAGACCATAGTTTTTAAAAACCGCTCCCTAATTTCTGGGATGATTCTCTCTAAGTCTTCTGGATGTTTTTTAGCAATAGCACGTCTTATAACATCAGCTTCGCCGCCAGTATATCCGCAGAACTTTTGAAGCCAACCAGTAATTGACTCTTGGAAAATTAATCGTCCAAACGTCGGGTCAAGGAAGTCGTTAAACTCTTTTAATTCATAATCAACAAACTCGCCCTGTGCAATCAAGTCACGATAAGCCGTACCAGACGGTCTAAGTGCGGCGTTTGATATAGCCAACATCCTAAATAGGTCTATATCACCAAGTCTTCTCAACACTTTTCCCATAGTAGCCTCTGAGAAAAAGTTGAATATAAAGTTAAACGCCATTGCAGACTCAAACTGAAAAATCATCGTCGTGTCAGTTCTCATATCTCTATACACTTCAATGTCATTTAAGTCTGAGAACTCGTCATTATCTGGCGTTGGCTTAGGTAATCCCGCATACTCTGACGCTAAAGTTATTAGTTTAAGATTCTGCAAGCCAAGAATGTCAAACTTAACATATGCCAAACGGTCAAGGCTACCCATCTCAATTTGAGACACCAAGTATGGTGTACTTTTTGATGTACATACACCAAACTCTTCATCTATAAGTCTATCACTTACAACAAGTCCGCTTGCGTGAATGCCAGTCTTGATAACGACACCATTCGTCAAATCACAAAGCTCGCACAGCTTCGGATTTTCCTTACGCATTTCGTCTGTAATATTGTCATCATCATCGAGCATATCTTTAAACTTATCTACTTCGGTAAGGCTCATACCTAACCCTTTACCGTAATACTCGATAGCCGTCCTAACTTGCATTGTACCAAATGTAATAATCTGGCATGTATGCATTTGCGGAAGATTCAAATGGTCATGACATATGAAATGCGTTACCTTGGCTTTTGATTCATCGTCATAATCTGTGTCGATATCTGCAAGCGATACCCTCTCTTTAGACATAAACCTAGAGAATGGTAAATTATATTTTATGCTATCTATCGCTGTGATTTGCAATAGATAACAAATAAAACTTCCACCTACAGACCCACGCCCGAACCCATAAATAACATCGTTTTCTCTTTCCCATTCACGTACATGGTTCTGCAACAAAATGAAATCCGTACTACCAGTTTCACAGATTACATTATATTCCTCCGTTACACGTTCAACGACATCATCCCAAGTATATCGCTTCCTAGCATACGGATGATTATTATAAGCGGCTATAATCTTACTCCACAACACCTCATTTGCGTTATCGTAAATCTTCGGATATTTATATGACATATCCAAAGTGAAGTCCTCAATCATACCCGCAAGTATATTTGTATTCTCTATGGCTTCTAAATATACATGGCGTGGAACTACACCTTGATTATCGTACTCTTTGCACAATTCGTCATACGTCATCATTACAAGATTACAATCTTCCTCATCTGGATACGATACGCCCTTACCATGCTCGGCGACAAGTCTGGCTTCTGCGAACCTCTCATCAACCGAATGCGTGTCAGTTCCCGCAATGAGCGGAATACCTGTATCATCGTGAAGTTCCATCATATACTTGTTGTATTCCTTTTGAATACTTGTATTATGATGCTGAATCTCAAGAAAACAACGATGCTTGTTTTGCTCAAGAAAGTTTATTGCTTTTTCTCGTGATTGCGGATTGCTTTTCCTACCCAACATACCCGCAACGCAAGCCGTTGTTATTATTAAGTTGTCGCTTGTGTTAAATAATTCATCAAACGTGATTCTTGGCTCATAATAATAGTGTCCGTCATCACGATTAAATGATAATGACGATAGCCTATTAAGCTCCTTCACGCCGTCATAATTCTTTGCTATAATTACAACATGATAGTTATCTCTAACTAGAGCTTTTTCTGTTTGGTAATTGCCGTCGTTATCGATATATTCTTTATCTTCTGGTAAGATTCGCTCTGTTACATAGAATTCAGCGGAATGTACATAATGTAATCCCGCCTCTTCTACTTTTTGTTTCTTATACACCCAATTGTATACATTGCCGTGCTCTGAAAACGAAACATGAGAAAATCCATGTTCGACACTCCACTTAATGTATTCGCTTATTGGTGTAAGTGAATCGAAGCCAACCGTACATGAAGAATATTCACTATGTAAATGATACGGAAAGTAAGTTTTATTCGTCATATTCGTCATTCACGTATTCACAACTGTTTCTAAAGTTACAAAGCTGACGACACATAAAATAGTTATCAGCATTATCATTTGTCGGAAGGAATTCTGTATCTTGCTCTATTCGTTTGATTACTCCTAAAGCCCACTCTTTGATAGATTCTAGTTTCTCACTATCAAAATCAATTGACATTATCTTTTGGTCTTTAAAAAATAACCAGTTTAACGATTTCGGGAATACACCAAAGCGCTCTTTAACACCCAAAGCGTACAAATATTCCTGTCGTATATACCCCTCTACAGACTTCTCATTGGCTTTCTTAACTCCGCCATTTTTCTTTAACGGATACGATGACGATTTATAATCAAAGATTAAGAAATTGCCATCTTTATCTTTAAGCAAAAGGTCGATAAATCCCCTAAACTTATATCCGCCAATCTCAAAGAATACTTCCATTTCAGTACCGACTATTTCATAATCGCTGAATATTGCGAAATCATACTCGGTAAAAAAGTCAATGCAAGAGCCAATAACCTTGGATTTGATGTCTGTGCTGATGTACGGATAAAACAACTCATCAGACCGTGATAAGTATTCCATAGCCGCATCGCCGATATCGATAACACCATTTGCTACCGACTCTAAAATCTCGTGGACTATAGTGCCGTTTTCGGCATAAAAATTATTGTCACCCTCACGCTCATCAAGATAATGCAGATACCATTGATAGGGGCATTGCTCATATGAAGACAAATTGCTATAACTTATTAATCTATTTGATAATATTTCCTCTCACCCCCTATATATGAAATCCTTATCGTTTAGATAAGCCTTTGTAATATCGTTGCTATATTCAGACTCATATCTTTCATAATCTGGAATATAAATATTTGTACCACAATACGTATTCATGTATTTAAGTACAAACCAATATCCAAGACCGCTCGCAGATGGTTGCCAAATACCAGACCTTTTAAACTCGCCACCACGTAAAATATAATCTCTTATATTTTTATTTGAAAATCTGTCTATTAGTTCTAGCCTGTTTGGGCGTGATTCAAATTGTAAACCGAATCCGCACATACAACATCCTGTTCTCTGACAGCCAGTGGTGGTTAAACATTGTCTTTCAGAATCGAATATCTGTTTATCATCTTGACCGTTGAGTATAATTTCAGAGCCGTCCGTTGTTACTATATCGCCATAAACGCTACATAACTTCACGTCATTAATGGCGGCATATAACAGAACATCTTCCGTCGTCCAGAATGACATTGGGTTACTTACTGGTAATTTAGCATCATACAAATTACACCCATGACGTAGCCATTGCATTGTTCTCATTCTGCTCTCGCAAGCCATTACAGCGGTAATTCCATATTTACCAGTAGTTTTTGTATATTCTTTCATTGGCTTTTTTTTCATAGCCGAACAACATTTATCTGACACCTTAAACGGAGCGTCTAAAAGTCTACCCCATCTCGAAAGATTAAATTTAGACATCTCTGATTTATCTAAGCCAAACTGTATATTATTGTCTTTCGCAAGCAACCCAAGGCATCTGGCTAATGTGTTGTTGCATTTATGCCCCCTATTATCTCTCCTAGATTCGTCATTAAGTATCTGTGCAACATATTCAAGATTAATATCACTTAATCTAAACACTTCCGATAGTTGGTAATCAGAATCATTACCGTCATTACATACATTCACAGACTTATCGTTAATAAGTTTTATTAAATAACTTCTTGCTAAATCTAGCTTGTTAGCGGTTTCCTTTGATACAACAGGATACCCATATTTTTTAATTACATCTTTAAAATTAATTTTCGGCTTAACGACATCTATATTATCGAATGTAAGCACAAAATTCCTTATTTCTGGATATTCAAGTCCAGTATCGGAATAAACAGCCTTAATCTCTGGATATAATTGCCTAGCCAAATGCAACAACACTGTACTATCTTTGCCACCGCTAAATGATATATACACATGGTCTAGCCCAAATTCATTTACCCATTCTCTAATCCTTTGTTGTGTTAATTTAATCTTAGTATTAAGTGGTAGCCCTTGAAGTTGTTGAAGTTCTAAGCTTCTATTCGTCAAATCACCACCTTTCTTTTTCACCATATAGGGTACGGAATGTTTCTTCGCCGCAATCTGCGGGAGAATCCTTTTCGCCTAACAACCCTTTCCTGTCCCGAACGACATATAAATTACAAAATCTTTTTAGTTTATTAAGCTGTTCGACCAGACCTTTTTCCTTATAAAAGTTTACGTCTTTATCAAAACAAAGAACAACATTAGGCACTCCGAGCGATAATATAAGTCTCACTTGACCATCAGTAAGTGCGTGGGTTTCACACGAACATGCGTTCTTAACACCCCAATCCCACACTTTCATTACGCTCTTAATCGACTCGAAGATTATCAACTCGCCAGTTTGAATAACAAATGGTTTTGTAATGTCAAGTCCTTGAAGATAATCAAGGTCAACAACCTCTTTGTAGTTCATATATTTCGGTATCCGACGCTTTTTATAATCGCCAAGCGAGCGACCTTTTATATTTATCAACTTGCCGTTTATATCGCGGACTGGGTATACAATCCTATTCGCCCTTTTATCGTAAGCGACACCAAACGTATCAAGTGTATTACGTGATATTCCCTCATCTTCCCACACTTTAAGATGGTCATCAGAAACAAATCTTGATAATTCACTCTCATTAACGGCATTATGTACAACTTTATGGCTTTCTATGTTTGCTTTCTTGACGGCTTTAAAATACTTTGTTACTGGCGAGCAGAACATCTTCGAATCGTCCATATTCGCCAACTTCGCCGCTTTCTTCACGGCATCATCAAAAGATAACCCTTCAATTTGTACAAGCCAGTTAATAATCGTACCGCCACGCCTACAGCTAAAACAGTACCACTTTTGATGATTACTGTATTCGGCATCATCTGATTCTGTTATGCTTAAACTCGGCGTTACATCCGTATGTAAAGGGCATGAAGTGAAGTATTCTTTGCCGCCTTTTTTCTCGAACTCGTACCCTTGCGACTCGGCATATTTTAAAATGTCTACCCGCTTAGTTATTTCCTCTAAAAAATCCTCATCATATTCTTTCACGAAAATATATTAACCGCTTCTCTTTGATGTTGGTTCGCTTGCTCAATTCGCATGGTTGACGGAGCAAACGCAAAATCGAAGTAATCTTCTGGGTCGCTAACATCGTGCGGTTCACCAAGGCGGTTGGCGTTTACTATAAGTTTCATATTACCGCAATCTGGGTATTCGCCTACCTCATCACAAGTCTTATATAAAACCTTAAAAGAAACAGAAATATAACGCTCCATCTTATCAGAATCAGCTACTTCCATTTGGCGATTTAGCTGTGCGGCAGATATGACCAACATATCTAATTCACCGCCAATATTATTTTTAAGAATTGTAGTCATTCTTCCAAGGTTGTTATAGACTACTGAACTATCTGAACTATCATCTTTCATGTAGTCGTAAATCAGAACACGACATCCAAATCTATCACGGAGAACCCTACACATGTTACGTAATTTTACAGCGTCAAAATCTGGCTTATACCAATGCCAGAATTTTTTAGATTTTATCCATGCTTTCGCTTTAAGTATTTTAGCGCCCATATCAGAGGAATAATCGCCGCTTCTTATTATAGCTTTGATTGTTTTCGTCTCAATCTTCGTAAGATATGACAGCATTCTCACCATCATAAGTCTATCTGACATCTCTGTATCAACGTAAAGAACTGGGATATCATGCGCCAAAAAATAAATAGTTTGATTCATAAGCCACATAGATTTACCGCCTTTACGTCTTGCAGAGAATAAATACATTTCACCAGTCTCAAGAGGCGCTACGTCGTTTAATATGTCCCATTTCCATTTAAAATATTCGCCGTTATCTCGCTCTTTTCCCATCTCATCAAAGACGGTATCGAGAACTTCGCCAAACATCGGAACATCCTCATTGACGATGAATTTCCTTGTCATATTTTCGCCGATGTCATATATAGTATTATTAATGTCTTCAATCTTTGTTTTTGGAGACGCTATATCTTTTAATAGGGCGGAAATTGCGGGATAATAAGACCTCTTACAGAACTCGTCATATACGACTTTAGCCATTGCTTTGTAATCTTCAAGCGTATCCGCCCGAACAATATTCGCAAGGTCTAATAATTCTGCATATTTTTGCGGCGTGGAGAGGTAGTTGTCTACCACCCCTCCATTGCCGTATTTATCTAAAACTTGGTTTTTTATATTTGCCAGATTTGGTGTTTTACCACCGTTAAATATCGAAGAAATTGCCTCATAGATTTGACCCATTTCTATATCATAGAAATTATCGCCAGACAAAAAGTCAGAATCCATGATATATGACGGGTTGTAAAGCAACGAAGATACAACGATACCCTCTGCTTGAGCATCGTATATTTCTCCTTTGTTATCCATTAAGCGAACGGAAGCTCCTCTTCAATGCCATCTGGAATATTTACGAAACCGCTGTCAACTGGCTTAGATACGCCGCCCTGTCTTGTTGGTTTCTTTGAAGCGCCAGAACCGCCGTTAGAGTCTTTTACTGTAGCTTTAAACGCCGTAAATCTATAAGGCGTATACGTGCCAGTAGTTTTGCCATCGTCGCCATGTTCGGCAAGACCGCCACGGATTACAATTTCCTCTACATTTACAGACGGAGCGTTACCAGACTCGAAGTCTACTTTCTGATTGTTTGCCGCCTGTGGCGCAAACGAAAGAATGCTATTTACTGCCTGTTCGCCACAGAAGTTGATAATGCCAGAGAATGACGGAATATATTCGCCATTTCTATCTTTCTCCATTGCGCTACATCTTGCACCAATTGTTTTACCCTTCTGCGGGTAAACCGTCCAAACTTTTACATACATAGGCTTTATTCCTCCTTCGCCTTTTCCTTTGCTGTCTTTACAACACGAACCGCTCTAAGTTTAAGCTCTAAATCTCTAAGCTTTTCTTCGTCCTCGCAGAGCCTTGGGTCTCCATTGCACTCTTCTGGGAGAACAGACTTACAGATTTCGCCTACCTTTTCAACAACCTTGTCATCGCCGTTTTCACGAGCCTTACGTGTAAGCTCGTTAATTTTCGCAAGGCACTTTGTTGCAAGCTCCTGCTGTTTAATAACTGCGTCGGGGACATCCTCTTTACCCCAAAGACCAATCATTAATCCGAATACTGCAAGATTTTTCGTAAGGCAACGCATCAGTGCCTTATTTACGTTGGTACTTACAGCCGCCGCAACCTTTGTTTTGCCGCCGTCACGCTCAGTGAGCGCCATACCGTTGTTTCTGTTATCCATTACTGGCAACATCATAGACCTTGTATGACCCTCAACGGTTACATTTGTCTTGACGAAAAGACCAACAGGCGTGTCAAGATATGGGACGTAATAGCCACGTCCAGACCCGTCATCGAACATCTCGAATTCAAAATCTGTATCATACCTTTTCGAGACTTCATCCAGTGCGATAGCCCACGGGATATATGTGAGACCGTTCTTATCCTGTGAGCGCTCTTTAATATCGAGCTTTCTCAATGTATTGTAGATTTCAGTAAATGGAATCAAATTTAACCTCCTTTTCATCACTCGTTATCGATGTTTGTATTATAGCATAAGGGCGTTCCATTGTCAAACACTAGAACGCCCGTTCGCTCTTCTTAATGTATAACAACCAACGAAATAGAAATCGGAACACTGGTATAGGATATATCAACGTATGTTACATCTAAATCTTCAATTCTCCATTTCACTTCTGCTTCGTTGGTTACACTTAATATTAAATTTATATCTTCCTTACCGACTTCTGATATAATTATACTTGCGGGAGTGCTCTTGATTGTTATATCATTAAGCATACCGCTCGCACCGACATTACCATAAGGGCTATAAATATTGAACCCTATTTCTTTTGCGACTGTCAAAATGTTATATAGCTTATCTTTGTTGTCTTCGCTCAAATTAACCCTCTTTTCCCTTGAATGCGGAACTACTTTTTACAACCTACATATAATATTATATCACACACAAGCAGAAAAGCAAACATATATTCGATTACTTTCTTGCGACGACACCTTTATATGCATATTTAAAAGATTGTAATGTAATCGTGTACCCATAATGCTCCAATGCATCTTTAAGAACCTTATTCTTTTTTCTGTCGTTGGCGGTCATAGCGTCTATCATAACATCTTCGCCGCCGACATATTCACTAACATTATGGAACATACCGCTCTCATAAATGATACGTGCAGACATTTCAACGCCTATCTCATCGGAAACACGCCGTATTTCTGCGGATAGGTTGACGGCTAATTTTTCGGAATACAAATCCTCGTTATATTCCTTACTGTCAGCATAAGCCAAGCGAGGGAATAGCAACCCATATTCTCTTACCATTGCAAATTGTTGACCGCTTCTACTTTCGTAACTATCTACTTCGAGTAAGTCGGTATATAAACCAATAAGTCTTTTTGAAATACCTATAATTTTACCATTATCTCTTTTTATTGTCGCATTATCGAAATCGATATCTGAACTTTTAATGCGCGATATTTCTCTACATGTCCTACCTACATTCTCGTATAACGACATAAACAGAGCCAAGAAATAAATCCTATTTCTTTTAATTTTACCGACAATGGCAGATACATCTTGTTCTGAAAGATAATCGCTCATATTGCCTATGTTGTTTCTGGCGACACTCGTAGAAAATAATGGGTCATTGGTTATATTTCTACTTATCTCGCCAATAGAAATGGCATATTCGTACAATTGCGATAAGCCGTTTTTAAAACTATTATACTCTGATAAAGTCCTTATTTTTATTCGCTTATAAATAAACGTATATAAATCAACAGGCTCATATTCTAGCGGAGTTTTATTTATTTCTTTTGAATACTCGATAATATCATCGCCGAGAATAAATCGCTTTTCTCTAATCTTATCTTGGCGCTTGCTTATACTTAGCCATTCATCAACTATTTCTTTATATTTATCGAATTTATCCATAGTATATTACCTCCTTATAAGAAGATAATATACTATGAAAAATATAATTTCAATCTTTTTATTTACATCCGTTGAAGTTTATTGCTAGAGAAATATCGTAGATTTCAACATTCTTTTATATATATTTAGCAAAACTATTGGCGACATCACCGAACAGGTCACGGGTATTATCCTCGTCAACGCCGCAGTAAGCGAGTGTCACACGCTCAGAACTATGACCATAGAGACGCATAAGAGTTGCAAGGAACAGCGCATCATCTTTATGCTCCTGCATTGACTGATATCCGAAAGTTTTACGAAGAGAATGCGTCCCGATATTAACTTGGATACCACAAGCTTTAGCACCCTCTTTAACAATCTGTAAAGACCTACGGTAAGTGATGTGGTCACTCTGACGTGTTGGGAAAATATAATCATTAAGGTTAACACTCCCGCCAAGTGCTTTGATATACTGCATAAGCACAGCTTTCATCGGCTCAGTGATGAAGAACTCGCCATACTTCTCTGTCTTTTTGGCAAGAATACGGACACAATCACGCCACTCACCGTTTTCGTAAAACAGGTCTCCCCATTTACGCTCAATGATATCCGAATTGCGAAGACCGCTAAAAAGCCCGAATGTTATAAGCGCATAATCACGGACGGCGGAAATCTTACCGTCTTCTGCTTTGGTTTTATAATACCCAATAAACGCCCGAAGCTGTTCCTCATCCTTAATTGGGCGTACCATACAAGAATGCCCTTTGAGGCTTTTATTATTAGATGTGGCTTTCTTTCCGCCGCCAATCGGGAAGTTAATAATCTCTGCCGCTGTTACCGCTACTGTGTTATCAATGATTGTTACTGCCATTTCGTTTCCCTCCGTTTGTGCCTCGCCCTCTTTGTTGCGATGCCATTTTATCACTCGGCATTGATGTTGTCAAGAGTGAGTTTCATGTTTTGAAAATTTGTTGCGAAGCCGGATTTGCTTAAATATCTTTAATTAAAATGGCGCATTTCCTTTAATATATTCTTTGAAGAGATTTAACATTTCCTCTTCTTCTGGGAAGAAAATGTCTCTATGTTTTTCCTCTTGAATCCACATAAAAAAATTGAAACATAGTTGACCAAAACGCCAGTCTGGAAAGTGTTTCTTGTGTAACTTTTTCATTTCATCATAAAAGTTATCTAATCTATTTGGATTTCTCATAATTATACCTCAAATATTTCAATTATTTATTACTATATCTTTTATCTTTTTTCTTTCTTGAGTTAATAATAAAGTTCTTATAATCATTATAATCTTTAAAATTTATATATTTACCATTAGCAATGTCGAGGCAGTTTTCACCGCAACAAAGTTCATACTCATTAGCACTAACAAGTATATAAACTTCTTTGCCAGAATTATCTTCCATAACTAAATTAAAGAAATCTTTAAGCTCAATGATATTATCAATGCTTAACCCGCTATCAATAGCGTCAAGCAAAATCCACATCTCTTTGCTGTCACTACGGCTAACGTTGCCTATCTTTCTCGCAACAGTACACATCACATTAACTATGTTTTCGCCCTCACTACTACATAAGAGAGTAGCGAGAAAGTCAAAGTCGCCATGAAATGCCGCTTCGCTACGCTTATCTTTAGCGCTATCATCGAGATTTGAATGGTATAAGAACGGTATGTTATTCTCTTTTAAATAATCTTTTATTTGTAATAATGCAGTTGTTTTCCCACACCCATTACACCCAACCAATACTGTTAAACCGTCTTTAATCTCGATATTTAACCTGCGATATAATATTTCATCTTCGTAATACTTATTACATAACTTAATCTTTTTCATTGTTATCATCCTTTAGGATATAACCCGATTTTTCCATCAACTCCATAAAATCTTCAACTATATGCGAGCCGACTTTGCCACTTATTCTACTAATGTCTATACCGTAATCCCTAAGCACAACGCTGAGACACCCCCACGGCGACAAAACGTATTTAGCGTCATTGTCGTCTGTAATGTCATCTTCGTTAATATCCCAATTTATAATATCGTTTTCACTCATGCTCATAATTTATAACTCCATAATAGGCTAACTAAAAAATTACTCATTTCCCACATCAAACATTGGCTGAAACTCTGTTGGTAAAATAAGTTTAGGGTCAGAGATATCGCCGTTGAAAACATAAACAGAATCAGTATTATCCAAGTATGGTGTATCAAAGATTAATATATTACTATTTATTTTATGAAGGTGTATCTCTAAAGCTCTTTTAACTATCGGACTACATACAACCGAGCGCACCCCGACAGTATTTTTAAGTTCCGCAACAATCTCCCCAATCGCACTTGTGGGAAGTTTCCTTATGTCACTTGTTTTCTTACTTTGAAAACACTCGCACATATCTCTATCTGCATTCACGACTATAACAAATGAATCATATCCGCCGTCTGGCTCTGTCTCTGCAAAAAACGTACAGCATGACTTTATAATCCACTTACCTTTTACAAGTTCTTTTAGTTTTCGGCAAAAACGACAATTAATACATCTTTCATCCATCATTCAAAACTCCATATCATCTAATGAACAATAGTAATCAAATTCATTAAAAACTGGCTTTATCATTTTCCATCCCTCTTCACATCAAGTATCCAGAGTAAAAGTCAACTGCTCATACTCAACAGGCTCTTTATCTTTGGCTTTTACATTCGATTCCTTGTCAGTATTTGTTGTTGCTTTTGCTTTTCCACGGCGCTTAGGTTTCTCGTTTGTTGTCGAAGAGCTTTCTGAACTCTGTATTTCTCCCATTACCTCGTCGGTCTCTATTGAGGCATGTTCGAGCCGAGTATTGGCGATTTCAACATATACTGTATCCGTCTCATATCCTATATATTCCCTCCCCGTCTCTTTAGCCGCGACACATTCACTTCCCGCACCAGCAAAGGGTGTAAGCATAATATCACCCTTCTTTGAAGACAACCTAATCATTCTCTTTAGTATCTTTAATGGCTTCTGAGTAGGATGCTTACCATAGAGCAATTCATCTTTTGTTTTATTATTCGAAATATCCCATACCGTGCGCATTTGCTTTCCTTCTGACTTCAACATGTCGCCTAAAAATCGTCCGTTTTTTGAATATTCATAGTCGAAGTAGTATTCGCGTTTTTTTGCACCTTTGTTACACCAAAGGATAGTTTCGTGACTAGCTGTTAACCGTCTTCCAGAAAGATTTGGAAAAGCATTTCTCTTATACCATATAACTTCATTAATGATTTCGATTTTTAAAAGCTGACATACAACGTTTATAATTCCAGTATTATGATACGTACCAAAAATCCACATAGAGCCAGTGGGCTTTAGTATCCTTTTTGCTTCCGTTAGCCACATTTTTGTAAATTCGAAGTAGGATTCAAGAGTATAATCATCCCAATTCTGCATTACTTTATTCCAGTTACCGCCCATACCTTCAAGTTTGACGCTGTTATCCCATTTCCAATCGCCACCCTTTGACAGATTATATGGTGGGTCGGCAATGATTAAGTCTACACTATTATCAGGCAGTTTTTGCATACCCTCGATGCAATCAATGTTATAGATAATATTTGTATCTGGTTTACTCATTATTATTTTCTCTTTTCTGCTAAATTATATTTCGCCGAATGTTCGGATGTCTGCACAAAGCGAGCATTTTTACCTCTTGCTATATTTCTCCTAATACATGAATTCATGGTAATCGAGTTCATTAAATAACCCTTTAATGTGCTTACTATCACCCATCCTATTATTAAGTTTTAAGAAATCGTCCAACGCCATGTTAATGTATCTCAACTTTAAACCGTCGTGCTCTAATGCTATAACTGTGTTATCATAAGCTTCCAGTATTACTGCTTTTGTACATCTAACATTAGACCCCCAAAGTTCGCCAACCTTCGGTTGGATTATAGGGTAAATTGCTTCGACAAATTTCGACGGAGAAACGTCTCTTATCGCGTCTATCGTAAGTGCATATTGTTCATCAAAAACGCCAGAACGTTCCTCATAACTCATATCTGCATAAGCCAATATTGCGTTTCTATATTTGCATACAGTAATATCGTTCATCTATAATGTTCTCCAATCTTTCATAACTCGTCAACGTTGTTTCAATATAGTTTACCAACTATTAGTGGTTGACTTATCGTTCCTTGCTCTATACGTGGAACTAGTGATTTATCATTTCCTACTCTATGCGTAAGAGTATCAAAAATTACCTCGTATGCGTCTTTACTCATCAATATATACCCGTTCGAATCACACCACTGTATTATCGTGTCTTTGTCTGGTTCGGCGTATTCATCAGCGGCGTTTATGATATTGTTTGCACGACAATTATCTGGGTCGTTTTGCAATTCGGTATATACAACTTCCATAAATGAATCTCTATCAATGAGTCCCATCGCCAACCTCTTCTATCTTCATAACGTACCATTTACCATTATATTGAAAGTGGAATCTTTTGTTGTCAAACATTAGGTACTGTGCTACAGCCGACATAGCCTCATCTGTGACCTCAGACTTATCCACCCACTCTTCACCGTTCTTTTTCAGTTTGCCCGCATACACGCCCGCGATACCCGCGCCAACATGATATTTTTTCATCTATTCCACCTTTAATTGATATCTGAAACTCTGATAATGTCATCTATGTTTACACCGAATATATACGCCAACAATACAAGGTTATCTATAGTTGGCATACATTTACCAGATTTCCACTTATAGTAAGACATAACAGTTATCCCAAGCGAATCCGCCACATTTCTAACCGTGAGTCCGCACGCTTTTCTCAACTCATCTATCCGTTTTCCAGTTGCGTTAACGTCAAGTTGCTTATTCACCGTCATCTTTAATCACCCCCAACAGTAATGCTTTTACCTCTGTGTCTTCGCCGTTACGCCAAGCGTCAAACACTACTTTATTTAACTCAGCGTCACCTGTAATAACAGGAAATTCTGGTGAATTCCACTTCATACCGCATCTGTGACAACTAAACATATACTTCTCCCATTCATATCGCTTTCTAAATAAACCTTTGTTTATCGGTTTCGTTTCGCAATACACATCTAAATATAGAACATAATTATCTTCTTTAGATTCTTTATCATACTTATACTCGTATAATAATTCGCTATTACGGCAATAAGGGCATGTGCCGTATACATCCAACATCTTTCTCCTTATTCGTGACTCGATGTCGATGTCGTCTGGTAACTTAACTATCTCTATCATTTGTTTCCCTCACATTATATCTAACAATAGTTGTGCGTAGCCCACGCTTTTTGGCTTCGCAAATCATATTCTTAGTACCTTTACTTTTGCCGTCCCAAAATGCCACTAGAGCGTTCGCATAATCAGCCATCTCAGCATTCCTTATAATACCCGCTCTTTTACCGAATACATTCCAATATGCGGGAAACTTCTTTACCGTAAGATTGTGTTCATTCGCATATCTCTCACCTAAACTATCAGCGCCGCGACAAGTGCCGCTTACGATTTCAATATTATCAGTAATATCGCCAACAAATTTATCTAGTGTTACACACAACAATTCATAATCTTCAAAATATCTAGTGCCAGAGATAATTATTTTATACATAAAAACACACCTCACAGACATCAAAAATCGTTTGGCACTAATAAGCCAAGCAAAACAACAACAGTAAATATAATTATTGCAACAACATTTTTTATTTCACAAACCGCTATGAACATACAGCAATTAAACAACCCTATTAAGGAAATCCCTTTCTTTCCGCAACCAAGCAACTGCATCTTCGCCAATAGTTTTCATCGAGAATTCTTTATTGTCGCTATACGCGCAAACATAATTCACCTCAAAAATTAAAGACTCTATTAATTTTTGAAGTCGATGCATATTCATTAATCGAATCGTGTCAATATTTGTGTCCCCAACTGGTTCTATCTCTCCGATTAATCTCATTATCGTGTCGGATAATTGCTCGGTGCTTAACTCTATTCTTCTCATTATGTCACCTCCGCCTTTAAACCATAAGTATTATATCACTCGTTATCGATGTTGTCAAGGGTTATTTTGGCAAAATCATAGTTGCGCCGCAATGTGGACAATAATCGGACAACCATTCCTTGATTATCGGCTTTTCGTATCTTATTGGCGCAAAATTGTGACACCTTGAACATTTATGTTTTCCGTGATTTTCTGGAATATCCATACCGTTCCATTCAACCCACTCACTCTGTTTCGGATTCACAATTGGCATTCTCGACACTACACGTTGCGAGTCTTCAACACCACGAAAATAATCATCGTTTGGTTTATCAAATATTAAATCAGCTAAATTTTCTAGTGTATTTAATCTGTCTATTGGCTCAATCATTTGTCGGCTTTCCTCTCTGCCCTAGAGCAATACCAATCGGATTCTGTTTTCATAACCCATTGCGTACACCAATTAACAGGTTTTGGCGTACTTAACAATGAAGCCTCGGTACAATACTCACAATCGCTACATCTAATAATTTCTTGTTGTTTAAGCGCTTCGATAGCCATCTCCAACGCCTCGCACGTTAACGGATGTAAACTGGTAAAGCACGGATACGGGTCAATAAGGTTTGTTATCCTTTTAATAGCAGTCTGTTTATCCATTTTATCTCCTTTTCCCAAAACTACAAAACGCATAAGCGTTATTATGAATTATGTTCAGTAAACACCGTCCGCTATTCCAAAAATCACAGACACAACATCTAACTATTTCCATCTTTGGTAATTCCTTAATAGAATTCTCACAATCATCTATTAGCTCGTGCATGTCATAAGGATATTCATGCCGCCATGAGTTGATTGCGTTAATTGCCGACTGTTTATCGATTAGTTCCATTTTTATCAACCTCCATATATACGCCACAATTCGGACAATAGTTCGTCTCTTCTGTTTTAACACAACCGCACTCAGAACAAATTCTAAACATCCTAAACACTGGTGGGCAATCGTCTGTGTTATCTTTTATCCAATGACCGACTCTTGGTTTCGCTTGAGCTGACGGTAACTTCATCAACTTATCTTCTGCTTCCTGTATATCAATGTGGTAACTATCGAAAGTGTAAATACAATGCTTTCGACATTTCTGTAATGCGGCAATTGCCTCCTGTCTGTCAATCGTATTGGATGATGCGGGATGTCTCAGCGCTTCAATTGCAATGTTGATAGCTTCTGAAAATCCACAATGAGTCTCGCACCATCCAACGGCATGTAAACAATCATTACAAACTTCATCTCGTTTGCTTTTCAACTTTGTAATCGCTTCTTCTTTAGTCATCAGTTCTTCCCTCCACCCTCTTCGCATTGTGGCAATATCCATTTGTCGTTGTGTAGTTGTTCCACATTCTACAATACGGTACTTGGCATTCCATCATAAAATATTGGCAGTCGCCGCACCGCACAATTTCTTGTTGTTCAAGCGCTTTAACGCCAATCTCTAACGCATCATCATAATAATCACTATAGTTTCCTATAAGATTATTCAACCAATATACAGCGTCTTTAGGTTTCATCAACTTTCCTTTCTCTACTTAACGCCATACCATCATCATCGAGATTGATTTCGTCGCCAAACTGACTTACATAATTTATCAATTCATTTTCTTCATCCTCTGTAAGTCTTCCGTTTGTTTCAAAACTTATTGTATATTTCACCTTAATCATCGCATTTCATCTCCTTACGCTTGCCCGCCGAGCAGAAATCATCATAATTAGCGTCATGGCATCCGAAAACGGGATGAAGACAACCATCGTTATGCCAGTGTATACATTCTCCGCAATGAACAATATCCAACTGTTCTAACATCTCTATCGCACTTACGACAACGCCATATATTTCTGTATCACCGTGACACTCCCAATTTTTTATATAACGCAAACCTTCAATCACTTCGCTTCGCTTCATCTACTCTCCTCGTCGGAATCTCTTCAAAATAGTCACACAGACCCGTTTCATCTTCACAACAGATGCTCTTATCGTGGCAGTTCTGCATTGACAAATAACAGTCATTGCAGGTATAACCTTTTTGTTCTGCTTCCCATTTCATCATTCCTGTTCAACTCTCATATCTGCTCCGCATTTCGGGCAGTAGTTCATTGCATACGGGCTTGTCGTATAATAATCGTGGCACTCGCTACAGTAGTAACTGTTATCATAAAACCTATTTTTATATTCGTGATTTGTATTAATCCACCTGCCTTTTGCACGTTCTAGCTGAATGCTCGGCTGTTTAATCACCAATCCCGCGATGTAGCCAAGCCAGAAAGAGCCGACTCTATCATCTTGCTTAATGACTTTTTCCGTGTCCTTCTTGATTTCATTGATTAGTGCATCCGCATCAATCGGTCTCATGTTTTACCCCCTTCTGTTCCTTGTTCCACTCGTACATCATCCTATTTATAATATTCACTCTTAACTCTGAGTATATGCCGCGAGCGTTACGTAGTTGTTCAATGTACTCCTCAATCCACGATAGCGGAATTGACGGTTCGAGCTGTGCGGGTGGTAGTGCCGTATAGCTATCACATACAGAGTCTAATATATCTGCAATGGTTACAGTCTGTTGCATCCACTCTTCGCATTCATCGTTGTAAAATGTTGCACTTACACGCTCTGATAAATCAGCATACTTAGCCATCTGTTATCCTCTCTGTCTCTTCCCTATCATATTTTTTCCAAACTTCACACAACGCTTTTGCGAGTGGCTTTCTGATATACGGAACGTTTATCCATTTCTTATGTTCTGCTTCGATTTCCGCAACATACGGCGGTATTTCTGGTTGTGCGGACGGTAACTCTTTTATAACGGAGATATGCAATTCAATTAACTCAAGTCCCCATTCATATTTTGCACGTACAGCACCAACAATATCTGCGTCATCAAGTACACGTCTCAATAATTCCGCGCTAACATTGAGTTCATCAATCACCGCCTGTCTGTTTATAAAATCATTCATCCTGTTCACCGTCCTTTACATCTACAGCATACGTTTCCTGTTTTATAAAGCTAATCCAGTCAGATGCGCAATGTTCAGCCCAATCTGGATGTTGTACTTTAAACTTCTCGGACAGCATATACTCATCATGGATGCTGAACGATATAGTTGTTTTATTCGTAATTATCACCCATGTTCACCTCTCATATCAGCCCCGCAGTTCGAGCAGAAATAATCTAGCGGTTCATATTCCCCATATTTCCGACCACCACAACAAGAACAGTAGTAATATTTTTCCATGTATTTATTGTCAAACCCAAGCGTCCACTTCCCAGTCCTCACTTCGGGCTGTACGCTCGGCACATTTTGTAATATATAAACTTCCTCGCACCAATTATCCCCTTTTTGGATTGTTGAGCAAGTTTCTGGCTTATCAACTGTACACTTAGAACACAGCGCATCAATCGCCGCCTGTCTACTAATTGCGTCTTTTGTTGTACTTTCTTTAGAAAGTTGTGTCTTCAACGATTCAATCGCCATTTTAAGCGCATCTTCATAGATGGTTCTTTCAATGTTTTTATCCCGCAGGAGATATCCAAGAAATTCAGTTGCTTGTCTTTTGTCCATCGGTTCTCCTTTCACCCTGCGTCTCTCACATAGTATTTCCAAACAGCGCAAGTGTACCAATCCGTTTCTGCTGTGATTTCTATTGCTAGAGTCCGCCACGACACCCCATGTTTAGCGTCATCATGTTCTAACTTAATTTGTTTTATTATCTCATTCACTATGGATAGCGCTTTTTCTGCATCTCCAACCCATACTGTAAAGCGAATAGCTCCGTCATCTTGTCTGTATGTCACATTAGTTCCATCTACTTCTAACTCAAGAATCAATGGAACTTTGTAACCCTTTGTTATGAATTTAATATCACTCATTCGGCTCTCCTTTCTGCTCTATATTTCACAAAAAACAGTTGATGCTTATTACCAATCGTTGTGCCTCCGTTATCCCGATTTATGCATAACAATGGTGTTCTGACAAGGATATGTAGCTTATTCAGATTTTTACTATTGCATCTGCTATAGCTTACCCTAAAGCGAAAATTCGCTATTAGCAGTCCTTCTGGTTTGTGCCAAAAGAAAAATCTAATCGGTTCTGGATTATAGATGTATATCAGCCGATTTTTGATGATTGGTCTTACGATTCGTTGCTTATTCATCGATTCTCCTTTCTGCAAAAGCACAATATTGATAATCGAACTCATGTCCTTGCGCTTTGCCACGGTACAGCACCAATGGGCAGGAATCTATTGTTCCATTATTGCCGTAACTCTGGTTATGCTTCACACAATCTTTGCAATATATAATCTCTGTCTGTTCTTCTGACAGCTTTTTAAGCTTTCCTATTGCTTCTTCGATTTCCATCACTGAGTTGCGAATCTTACGGAGCAGAGATTCAGTCCTGCTCTGTCTTGTGCTGTAAATCATCGATTCTCCTTTCCGCCCCTCTGTGGCAATATCCATTATGCGATGTGTAACGCACCCATTTTGTGCAATAAAGCTCACATCCCCAATCTCTGCTGTGTTCGCACTTACAACATCTGATAATCTTCGGCTCTTTCCGTCTCTCTTTAAGTTCCTTGAGCCATGCGGCGAGCTGTTTGATTGCGAGTAGATACCTTTTGTCAAATTCTTTTACGCATCCCTCGCAATCATCAACTTTCTTAGGCTCACGCCACTCTCTGAGTTCTGTAGTAAGTTGTTTGATTACTTCCTGTACTTCCTGTGATTCTGTCGGATTGTGATTCTCATAGACATTCAAAAATTGTTCGTATTGTTTAATTGCTTCCTCAAGTGTCAACATAGTTCTCCTTTCCGCTCCCATAGATTTTATTTCCATGTTCGTATTCAGCTTCAATACCAAAATCCTCGCCCGATACGTTGAGATTGTACTTTAAAGCATTTTTGCTTGACTGCTCTATATGTTTCTCGCAACAAAACACACAATATAGTCTGTTCATCTGTCTTTGTTCTTTTGCGCTGTATCGAGGACAGGTGGCGCATTCCTCAATCGTCATGCTTCTCACCGTCCTTCTCTCTCAGAATTGCAATAATGTCTTTACAAATAGATTCGGGAAGAATGCTAACTCCGTTTTCTGTATTTGTTTTGACCCAATACTCAAAAGCATCTACGTGTTTTTTCTGCTCAATTGTCAGCATGGTTCTCACCATCCTTTCTGCAATTCCATGATTCTCGAAGTTCCTTAAATACCCTCATTAATTCATGCAAAAAAGTTTTAGAATATGTGAATCTCACTAACTCGACACCGCACCAGAAGAGACAATCTTCTACAATCTGCCTGTTCTCTTTGTTATCCTCGATATCCTCAAAATATGAATCCCACAAGTTCTTCTCTCCGACGGCATCTAGGACTTCTTCAAGGCTGTGATATTTGTGCTCTTTGAGTGTTTCACTCATGGTTCTCACTCCCCTCTTCCGTTCATACATGCTTCCTCTATAGCAAGCATCACATGGAAAATCATCTACCGACAAATCCCCATACATGCAGTTCATGCATTTGTATTCGTTCATTCGTTCTCACCCCATTCAATACACTTCGACCTGTTCATCAGTATCTAAATCCGTTACAGCCGCCGCTCCGTCAACGTCATACGGGCATCCGCTTGCGACAATGTTGGCGGCTTCTTCTGGCGAATCAGCTTCAACCTCTTCACTGTACACGACCATGTAAGAAACGTAATATCTTGGCATCAGTCATCGTTCCCTTCTATTGGCTCAGACTCGTTAACGCCCCCGCTCACGTCCGCCGCTTCGTACCAACTTCCGCCATAGCAAGCATCACACGGAAATTCAAATATTGAAAAATTTTCATATCTGCAATTCTTGCATTTGTATTCACTCATGCGTCCTCGCTCCCTTCCGCCTTAATGACTGTTGGTATTTTTGCTATATACGGCATAACTCCAAGCAAATCAATATCGCCATGTTTTCGCACAAACACTTCATGTGTACGTAACACTTTCAATCTTTCGTTTATGGCGTTTATTACGTCTAACTCATCGATTAATCTTCCGTGTGGCTCTTGAATTTCAGCCACTATCGGGCAGTCAACGTAACGATGCTCTGTTGCTTCTAAAAAATCAATATATCGTTTAACAAGCGGACAGTATTTACCAACCCAGTCGTCCGTTGATTGGTTTTGTAATAGGTCACAATCTGCGCATGTTTTCGGCATCTTCATTTTTTTAATATAAACGCCCACCAGTCTCTACCCTTTCTTCGGTTTTATTATTTCTTCTATAAATAAAGTTTATTGTTCGTAAACCCTTAATTCTTTCCCGCTCTTCTTCATATTCGCTCCACAGTGGGGGCAAAAAGTATACTCTACATCACACCTCATATGACAGGAATTGCATTCGTATTTATTAACTCCGAATCTATATACATGTATCACCCACTGACTTTGCTTCATTTCTGACCGCACATCGTTAAGCGTCTGTTTGATGACTTTATTCCATCTCGGACAACAATGCCGTTCATTATCATATTCTTTACAATCAACACACCACTCGTCGTAGTGTGGTTCTGGTTGTGCGCTTGGTAAATCCTTGATGATATTAGTTGCTGTTAAGATTCCTTTTCTCTGTTGTTTGTATATCTCAACCCAGTTCGTCATTTGATTAGCTTGTTCATGTAGTGCTTTAATCGCCGCTTCTCTACTTATTAAATCATACATTCTTTATCACCATTTTAGCGCCGCAATTTGGACAAAAGTTTTCTTGGCGGAATCCGATATTATACCCGCACTTGTTACACGTATATACTTTTTCACCAAGCCCGCCAAATATTGACCTGTGCGGAATCCACTCACCAACATTTTTAAACTGTACTGTTGGCGCTGTAGATAATGTTCCGATACAAAACTCAAGTCCGTCAACAAAACCTTCATTATATTTGTTATCCGTTTCGATTGAATCTATAATGCTTTGTATGTGGTCAGAAACCGCATATTTACTAACCAAAACAGAGTATCTACTGGTTAAATCATCCATTTCGTTTTCCCCTCATGTCTGCCCCACAGTTGGGGCAAAAATCTGTCATTACTCCGCTCTGTGGCTCTGCTAAACACGCCGAACAATACGGATAATAACCGTCTGGGTTTATAAGCCATCTAGCTTTTTCTGCTGTTGGTTGTTCGTCCACGAACATCTTTAGCGTTTTTGCCATAGTAATACCTATAAATGTATTGCCGAAATGCTCATCGGCGCGTGCTTTTAATGCGTCTGCGTTAATTAATCTCATAAGTCCCACCTTTCATTTCAGCACCACAATGCGGGCAAAAATCTGTATTAGCAACACATTTCGTCCCGCAAATCGAACACTCCCAGATATAACACCAACCCTCACATATATCTCTCTTAATCCAATGACCGCTAACTGGCTTAGATTCTGCGCCCATCTTATACGCATTATGTAATGCATAACAAATATTTTTATTCGCCGTACAAAAGCCACCTGTGGGGATGCAATTGCCGTTCTCTTTATGTCGCATCGGACAATTTTCAATCATGTTCTTCCACCTCATTATTATAACTTCCGCAATACGGACAGAACTTATATCTCTCTGGGTCAATATCCCAATTACCAGTCTTGCACTTCGAACACATATATGCGCCTCTATCGGCAAACTGTAATGGGTGGACTTTTATCCACTTTCCAGTTTCTCGCTGTACTGGCGGTAAGCTTTGTAAAAACATAATTACATCCGTTTCATGTAACATGGTAGAGACGTAAGCCATCCGCCTAATACCGTCAGTCGCTTGTTTTCTACTTATTAAATCGTAATTGTTATCTCCCAAATTCATACACCTCGCTGTATCCATAATGGTTACTATATTGCAAAAACTATCCGACTTGGTTACTAGCACAAATAAAAAGTTACGATAACACCACAGCGCTAATAGTATCCTCCGTCTCTGGCGTGTATACAACACTATCAACTGACACTTCATATCCGCCAACACTAATAAAAACGGTGGGTATCTCTTCGTCACTTTCGTTTGCGATGTTTTCTAATTTCTCTATAAGTTCATAAATATCCATTTTTTACCCCTAACTATCACCATCAGTCATCGTCGTCGCTTTTTATATCTCTAACTGTATCGACAATATAGTTTGCTATATCTCGCACTGTTTCTTTTGCGCAATTAATATTTTCTGTTGTTACGTATGATGCAATTATCATTTTGTAGCACGTATCTTTATTTGGTGTTACAATTGTTGTTACAACGCATATAATAAATACTACAACACCCTTTTTGGCAAGTTTGGCGATATCTTTATCGTATAGCTTATCGCAAACATAAATAAGAAAGATAGCCAAAAGCACCATTGTTATAAACGCCGCAACCCTTAAACTATCGGCGAGAAAAACAAAATAAAATATCCAAGGATTAACGATATGGTTCACGGTCTATCACCTCCGCATAATTACAAAAATCACTCTTATTAACGAATACGTCATAAAATTCACAATAACCATTTTTATAGCTAATACATTCATAGCAATGAATCTGTTTCGGACTATCAGAAGAGATATCTTCTAATTTTTTTGCCGTCTTCCTTGCTTTAAGAAGTAATATCTTTATTTTAAATAAATAATATTTTATTATTATTTTTTTTATAGTTTCTTTAGACATACGTTATTTACACCTCGGAAAAAGTACGTAATTAACACTCTTCAAATTCCAGTTCAAGTATCTCCCTATTATATTTTAAGATATCCTCGCGATTGTTTTCAAAAACTGGTTTAATTACAGCCTTTTGTTCATTGGTTAAATGTCTATTGATATCGAAAATATATCCAAAGTCAATATATGTAAGCCTATGAATTACCACCCATCCATTTTTTACAAGTTCCCCCCTCTGGGTCTGGTGTATATGTATTAGGATAAAGTTCGTCATATATTTCGTAGGCAAGAGATAAATTCTCCATATAGCCGCATGGATAAAACTCCCCAGTTGGCGATATAAATCCAGTAGTCAGCTCGGTAAAATCTGCTTTAACCATTAATTGACTGTTATACCCCTTTCAAATTTTGCAATATCGACACAATCAAGGATATATAATGTGTCGAAAATTTCATAAATCTTATCCAGTAGAACAGCGTCATCATACCCATCACTCTCTAACTGTCCATCGAAACTATTATCGTCGCAACGCCAAATACCATCGCTACCTTTTTCCCACGCCATCTCATATTTTTTATCATTAAAAATTAATGTTTCTTTAGCTTCATCAACGTCTATATCGTATATAATCTTCATAGTCGTTATCCTTATTCTTCAAGTTTATAGTTAACAATCTTATATTTTTTATCGCAGAGTTTTTCGAGCTTCTTTTTAACATCGCCAAAATGCTTATAACACCCACCTCTTGCATTAAATATTATTTTATGCGTAGACGTGTCCTCTATCGCATACAAAATCTTAGGACGAAACTCGATTTCTTTCCTTAGCATTCTGTCGTAATCTGATAGCCAGTTAGCTAACCGCCTATTGTCTTGAGCCGCCGTAACACACGCCACGCCGTCACTATAAAGTCTACATTTGACAGAACCATCACATAATGTCGGAGAGAAATATGGACAGTTTTTACTCCTATTTTCAAGCGTCAAAGCACTTTCATTTATTTTTTTAATGGCATCAATTAGTTCCATTTTTACACCCCAATTGTCTAAGTTTTTCTTTTAAAGAAACCACTTCGCTTATAAATTCGCCAGTATTATGATAGTGTTTTTTAAACTCTTCAATTGCGCCGAATGAAGAACTACCGCTCATGTAATAATAATAAACATTCGAATCAGATGTGCGATAAATTACGACACAATCATTGTTGTCATCATCATGCGCCCATACTTCACCGATTTTAGGTAATCCCTCTCTATAGGCATTTAATTTATCGACGAATTCTGGCGGATTGATTTTTAATACATTATTAATAGATGTAAAACCCCATATTTTTTTACGTGTAACATTATCTATCATTGCGTATTCTTTTAACGCACTATGGTACTCTTCGACACGCAAAGCGCTTGGGTTTATTTTTTCCACTAACGAGTCCAAACATTTCTGGCACAAACATATTTGTTGGTAATATCCCTTATGAGTGCCGAACGTTATCTTTTTTAATGATTTGTCGTCATCGCTATTTGTATTACAGCCGACACAAGCTCCAAGTTCATTATCTCTTAATTGCGTCACTAAAATCATAATTAAGCCCCCTTCTCATCCCCACAAACCCAAAGAGGGCAGTTAATACGTGTTGGCTCGCCCCACCTTGGAAGATATTTACATGTTTTGAACCTACCGCAAGAATTACAGCAATTTTGAACCTTTATCCTCTCCGTAAACTCTACGCACTCCGCTAGGTAACGTAATATTTTCGCTAAATCGCCAGACGGCATCCTCATCGTTCTCCTTCTTTATATGTCATAAATAATGTCACCATAATGCTTAATTATACATTCAAGCGTTTACACTTTTTTTGTCTATATATTCGACCACTAACTGCATTGACTTTAAAAGTTGCTTGTTGCTAACATAATTGGCGCATTTTTCACAAATCATTGTGCAATTATCACCAAGTTTGCGGCATTTCATTTCTTTCTTTAAAGATTCGATTGCCAAAGCAAGTGAATCTACGTCTACTTCGATATTCTCTTGAGTTTCTTCTATCTTAATTTCGTCGTCCGTATATCTCTCTTTATGAAGTTCGTCCTCGCTTACTGGTGTACACGAATACATATTGACATACTCATCGCACGCATTATAGTTATATGGACATCGCTCACAGCTATCACGAAAATTATTGCAATAGTCAATTAATTCTCTTTTCGTTATAGTTTTTATTTCTTCATAACCTCACATGTCTATCACGATTTCTTCGTCGGTGTATCTATCTTCACGGCTTCCCTCCATATATGGTACAGTTCCGTATTTAACCACATACGCATCGCATATACCAAAATTATACGGACACTCATCACATGGATAACCATAATCAAAATCCCTTTCGCTACAGTAATCGATTAGTTCTTTTTGTGTTATGACTATTGCTGTTGTTGGCTTTTTGTTACACATAACTTTTATAATTCCATCCGTCATCCGTTTCTAATACAATCACTTCATCTGTATAGCATTCTGGACGAAATAACTGGTTTTGATATGGAACACTACCGTATTTCTTATTGTAAGCTCTACATTCAACATAATATTCACAATGTATAGCCGAACATATTTCGCCACACGAATTGCAATAATCTATTAATTCTTTATTCGTTACTTTTTTCATTTTGAATATTCTCACCAACCATTTTCTGCAAATTTTCAATTGTTTTATTCCATTCATCTACAGCCTTAGCCGCATTATGAAACCACGACCAATAATACCTATACGATGTTGGACATTCAGTACAATTTGGATTTGTACAAAACACCCCAAATCGAACAGCTACTATGCCATCCATGATGAGCGTAGCTTTATTGCCACATGGACAAGGTTTGAGTTCTTTTCCGTATAATATGTCAAGGTTTACTCCGTTCAAAGTCCCGTACATAAAAGGCTTAATCCTTGTACCTATTTTTACACCCTTAAAATATACTTCATCACACATCAAGCACCTCTTCTGGGATAACGGCATCCGCCAGTTCAACTTGATATAGGTTATCGAGCGGATAATCATAATATAAAAGTTTATCTCTATCAATTAAGTCGCCGTGCGGCGTTTCTATATCTGTAATCGGACAAAACAAAGACACACACCGTTCTAAATCCGCTGTATTCTTCCATTCGTCACACGCAATTGCATCCCTAAACCCATTTTTGATACAATCTACACAACACTTAAACGCCCGCATATTACGTACAAAAATTCCCATCACTCACCCAACTGTTCTAAAGCATCAGTAAATGCTTTTAGTTCAGTCAAAATTCTCCCAGTATTATGATAGCGTTTCATAAAGCTTGGTTTTTCCATATCAAACTCACAACAGCTAGGCGTATAAAAAACAACATTAGTCCTAGAGGAATTTTCATATTTATATGAAATAACAACTTTATCACCGTCATCGGTTTCCCATATTTCTCCAACGTTTGGCGAGTCATTATACTCTTTAAGTTTAGCTATCAATACAGACGGCTCAAGTGACCGAACACGGGAATACTCCATATCGCCAAAAGCGGCTTTAAACTCATCGGTGTCCATTTCATAAAGCACATAATTACGTGCTTTCCTGTATTCTTCTGAGTATTCGTCACGCAATTCTTCCCCCGTTTTTAGATATGACTCTTTCACGGCTAATTTACGTTCGTCATATCCTTCCCCATATGAAACTTCAACGTAGCCATTATTGTATCTATCTACTTCAATAACTGGTAAATATATTTTCTCCATAATTACCTCTTCTCTGGCAAATTTAATATTTCACTTATTGGCGCGGCGTTCCATGCGACTTTGTAGATATCATTGATATAGTTACCATAGCATCGTCCTTTACCAAATCCGTCCTCTGTAATCGATGACCAATCTATAGGACAAAAACTACAATCACCACAACCAAATTGGTCGTCATATGCACATAGGAAACAACTGTTAGATATGTCGCCATATCCGTGAGCTTCACACCATAATTTTTTAAAATTGAACCTCTCTGAAAAGCTTGGATTATCGCCAAACTTTTCTTTCATCTCCTTCCACATTTGGCGGTGTAGAAATATAGCCTGTTCTTTACTAAAGTTATAATCCATAATCTTTCTCTTTCATTTACTGTAGCCTTATACCGCAATGCGGACAAAAATTTATCTTTGTATCACCCACAATATAATCAAAACACTCACCACAATTCGGACAATGCGGAAAATCGTCAATATCGACAAGTATAACCTCATGCTTGTCATATAACGCCCCAACCAACCTTTCTTCTGCTTCAAATAATTTACCCTCATCGAAGTCGAATTCACAGCTAGAGCACTTGCCGTCGCACATCGGAGAACTATCAGAACATTTGATAAGTTTCCTAACTATAGCTATATCGTCAATTATCATATAAAATGTACGCTCCCAAGATATATACCAAATGCAAACGCAATCGACATAAATACTATCATCAAGAATGACTCGCTATCAATGTATCCCAATAGGTGAATCGCCCAAACTACACTAATACATACAGCGAAAACCGCTATAAGGAATGCCGCATATTCCAATTTACGTTTCATTTCCTTAACTCCTTTAATATTTCGCGTGTAGCTTCAACTCGACCACGATAATACTCACTCTTTGAACCGTCTGGATTTGGGATTTTAACTTTCTCCCTCGCCTCATCTAATATCTGGCGGCACTTATCTAGCGCCGCTCCGACACTATCTGGGGGAACTTCCTCTATGGCTTCCAACACGCCGTAATATTTCATGCTGTTCACAGCACGAACTCCGTAGCTGTTGTATAACCGAAACACGGCGGCTGAAACCTTATTTCTATCAACATAAATCGGTTTTTGTTTTGCCTTACCCATTGTATTCACCATCCAACACAAGAATAGGTTTTGCGCCAGACGACGTATCAAGCCGCACATGATAAACCTTATCATCTATTACAATAACAGCGGGATTTTCGCCACCTATAGTTCCGTACTTCCTTTTTAACAACCCATAAATACCGTTGAACGAATAATGCCGCGTATATTTATTACCGTTTTTCTGCGTTACTTCCATCAATCTCCCTCTCTGGTAATAATAAAATTTCATCAATTGGCGCAATTACGTAATAGCTATGTCCAAAGCCTGTACAATATGTGTCTGGTGTAGCCCATAATATAGGGCAAATATTACAATCGCGTGACGTATACTCACATAACGGACAGTTAAACAATAACTCATATCCATGTTTATCACACCACTCTCTCTTGAATTTCAACCGCTGAGACGGTGACGGGGTATTTCCAAGTTGATTCCTCATATCGCCCCACATTTGGTGAAATATAGATATAGCTTCATGTCTTTTCATATCTCTACACCACATTTATAATACTCTTAAAACAATGTGCATTTATCACACTGTTTATTATCATCTGGACAACTGTCGCACATATGCGTATCATCCACTATGATATTTTCGAGCGCATTAATTGCTTCCGCCGCAGAGTCGCTATTCAAATATTTATCTACGTCAGCGTCAACGCTCATATCTCTTATCTCGCCCTCGTTATATATCTGTTCCAAAACGCCCCAATAACCACTAGCCTCATCATAGTTAAGACTCTTTATTACGATTTTTGCTGTGTTTTCTGGGACGACAACAGCTACAACCCTCATTTTTTTGTTCATATTGTATAATTCCTCGCGCTTTAGTTATTATATTTTGTGCAAATTGACGTATAATATCGCTATTAAATCCCCATTTTATGTACATCACTGTGATAGACCCGCCACTTATCTCCATCTACTTCAAACTCGTAATATGTCTCTTCTGTTATCGGGTCTTCACCGACTTTTTTTACTCTAAATATTCGCGACATCTCCATAGCGGGCGGCAAACAACTCTTATTTCTTCTCCCTACACAAAAACAATCACCTACTTTTAACATTTATACCCCCTTTTAACGTAAGTTCAGAAATCCAAGTTGAATAACTTATCCAAGCTATAATTATCATTGCAGGAATAAACATCAATACACTTCCCGCTTGTGCTAACACAATAAGCATAAACACAAGCGCAGATGAACCTATAAAAGCCAAAAAACCAACCATAATATATCACTCGCTTTCATTGTTCTTTGGTAAATTTAGAATATCACTTATTGGAGCAGAACAATAAATCAGTCTATTCCCGTCTTTATATGTATCACAACATGTAGCAATGTCTGCCTCATATGGTTTTAATGCGAGAGACGACCAATCAATCGGGCATTTATGACAATTAGTACCGCAATATTCACACAAAAAACAATTGTTCTCGATTGGCGGCATGTATCCATTTTCGTCGCACCATTTTTCGCACCAGTCATGTTTAAATTTGTTCCTGTCATTTCTTGAACAGTCGTTGCCGAGTTTATCTTTCATTTCTTTCCACATTTTATAGTGTAACTCTAACGCTTGTTCTTTAGTTATTTCTTCCATATTAACTTACACCTCTTTGAGATTTAATATATCATCGATTGGGCTAAATCGATAATTTACGCCTCCGCCCTCATAACAATAATAAACGCCTCTGGTTTTAGCTTTCCAATCTACAGGGCAGTAATCGCACTTTGTTGCACCGCAATCTCCGCCATCATGAAACATTCTTCTCGCATACTCACATAAGAAGCAATCAGCCTCTATGTCCTCGTATTTAAAATTTCGCCTACACCAATCTGCTTTAAAATCGCACCGCGCATCCCAATCTGGACAATTACCAAGTTCTTCTTTCATTGCTTTCCACATCTTACGATGTTCTTCCAATGCTTTTTCCTTCGTCAAATACATTCTGCTCTTCTCCCCAATCAGCCGCTTCATGTTCGTCTATAGATTCCACCAAATAATCATCATCGATACAAGCCCAAGTTATGAAATCGTCTATGGCTTTCGCTTCGCCGTCAGTAATGTTGACGACAATCTGACAATTTGTATCAAGGTTTGATATTACATACTTTTTCTTTTTCATTTGCTCACCCCCACGGATTAACTTCTTTGACGACACCATCTATTAATGCATATGCTGTGTCTTCTTTGATTATCTCCCCGTCAACATACACCACCTTATATTTCGGGGTTTTAAGTTCGCTGACCCATTCAGTCAAAAATAATAAAGCGCCTTTTACTCCTTTTGCGCAAGAACCTTCACCCCACGCCACAGCAAGCGAACTCGCTTTCCCCGCAAAAGCACAACTGCACCTACTGACTACAACAGCCACACTCCCTTCGCCAACAGTAGAGGCGCAACTATTAATACCAGTGGTTATAGCCGCACTCCGCGCCCCAGTGGACGAAGACAAACAACTATTTCCAGTTGAACATGATATTCCGTAGCTTCCGTATTCTTCCGTTGCGCTTTCATAGCCAGTTGTGCAAGCTATTCCTACTTTACCTTCAACGCAAGATATACTACAATCTCCTGTGCTTCCAGAGATGTTATATGCATATTTAGAATATGTTACGCTACAATCGCCAGTAGAAATTGAGGCGCTCATTGAGGCACAACTATGCGATGCACTTTTGGGTGCATTCGTAGAGGCTACCGACCTAAGACCACCAGAATATACATAGGTTGAATCTCTATCTGATGATATTGTTTTACAATTCAAAGCCGACATCTCTCTATGATTAGCCTCCGCCATACGCATAGCGTCTTTAGCCATCTCATTAATACTTATTCGCTCTTTTATGGCAATCTCTGATGACGCTAACTTTGAATCATTTCCGCTAATTAACCTCTCTATCTGCCCGCTCTGTACTACTCGATGGTATACAGAATGACTTGGCGCATAATAACCAAGCACATCATTTGGGTGTTCACATGCATGATATCCCCTTTTGCATACTCTTACGCTGTCTGTTTCGTAATGACCTCCCTCTTCATATTGGAAGCCACGGCACGTCATATCCAAGTTAAAACCTTTGTAACTTTTGACAATTGCCATTCCACTTTCCTTTCTACATAATATTAACGTCACTCGTTATTATTGTTTAGTCCAATAATTTCCGACGCAACCGCCATACTTAACGCAATCCCAAATATCGATATTTTTCCCGTCTTTAACCACTGAAATGTGATGTGACATATTTATAACATAAGTGCCGCTCTTGTGTGTTTTTACAAAATCCTCGACGCTGTATTTCGTGCCGTCCTCATGTTTAAGCTGTGGGTTTTTAACCCAACCTTTAGATTCAAGATACTTTTCAATACCTTTTTTATCGTTGAGTGCATACCCCGTTTTGCATTGCATAATAGCCATTTCAAGAACCACTTTATTGTATTTCATCCCAAGAGCAATTGTTAGCGCACGGAACACACAATCGCCAGTGATTCTGTTTTTGGGATTAGCGTTGTAATATTTGAATGTATCTGTGTCGGGGTATTTCTCTTGTCTGGTTTTTCTCATTTCTCCGCTCCTTGTGTGCTAACCTCAACTATAGGTATAATTATATCACTCGTTATCGTTGTTGTCAAGATGTAATTTTATTTTTTTACATCTTAATTACACAATTTCACATCCGCAATTCCTCAATGCGGCAATTGAATCCTTAATCATATCCGAAAGCTCCGTAATATTGAGAAGAAGATATTCTTTAAAAGCTACTACAGCCTTGCCGTTATCTTCTACTAAGGAATAATAAATCAATATGTCGGCATAATAGTTTTTAAGAACTTTCTCACCAACTGCTCCACTCAATATACATCTGTCAACTCTTTCATCATCTGTTATTGTATAAATAACATCATCTATTACCTCAGCGTCTATAATAATATGAGATAATGTAAAATTCTTAAGGTTATAAAAATAACAAACAAGTTTTATAAACATATTATAATACCTCTATAAATGTAATTTTATTGAATAATAATTTACCTTGTGACTTCACATTCTTTTTCCTTATGGTGACTTCCTTTTCGAATATTACACCATTAACCATATACCCATTCTCTTTGATATAGTCACCGTTAATCCAAGATTCCCGTCTTATTACAAGCCCGCTTATAGTATATTCGATATCGCCGATACGCACTCTACAAGGTTCATATATAATATTCACAAACTCTAATAAATACTTATCATACCAAATAGTTTTATGCGCCGAATATTTGTGGTGCGGGCAGTTCGGATTAAAGTCACACATTTTTAACATTGTCTCATAGTCTTTCCAAGATACACCCACGATTTTCCTTGGAATGTATTCCGCACACGCCTCATTTGGAAGACCATACGTAACTCCGACACGGCAACCGCGAACGGTGCATTTGTATGTATCCCTACATAACCCTTCCGTTTCAAGCTTATAATTACAACAACTGTTGCACCTCAAAATCTCACCAGAAACTTTTTCCCATTCGCATTCTTTACAAAGCCCGTCGTAATAATAATTATCTATATATTTTTGACATTCTTTCTTGTTAACAAATACTTCGGTTGGTTTAAACCAAACACCACGAGTTTCGTGTCGCCGCCCCGCCATATTCAATATATGAACTTTACAGTAGTGTCCCCCATCTTCGCCGATTTCTTCTATCACCGACATATGCGGCGTGAATTTCATGTCATATGCGTGCGGAACAAATACCACGTCACCAATATTAGCAATCATATCACACCTCTATAAACGATATACCTTGTTGCCGCGCAAGTTCCAACTCCCACTCATTAGCTTCACGAATATTTAGTTTATACCCAGAATAATGTCTTTCAACGCATTCACGGGATGACGCTATAACTACATTTACACAAAACGTATTCTCGCTTATTTTATATGTTACTAAAAAATAACTTTTCATTTAAACAACCTCAACTCCAAGTTTCCGTGCCGCCTTATACACAACGCCCTCAAATGAATATTCGTCCGCCTCTTCCCATTCTCTATCAAGTCCCGCAAGGCGACAAAACCGTTCACAATA
>ODAI012168209.1_pt1 | contig 37315 bp, 29 predicted proteins | sample 1539321 | NCBI WGS metagenome assembly ODAI01 (sample SAMN02144231, study PRJEB22623) | gut metagenome | biome: sheep rumen | host: Ovis aries | place: New Zealand
CCTATTTACATCGCTCCGTTCGCTTGAAACGTCTATACCTACAATATACTCGCCTTCCACCGCCTTTCAGGTCTGTGCCAGGCTCTTTTTCTTTTTTGGGGCTGCAACAGCCCCTTCATCTCTGTTTAACACCGTATTTTTTCTTTAACCTGTCCTTGTTCTCATACATATCCCTGTCAGCACGTTCGAATACATCTTCATAGCTTTTATCTGATCCTGTGTATTCGGATATACCGCCTGCCATTGAATATCTCTCCCAGGGTTCACGGTCTGTCTGAGCCCTTGCGTATTCAAATCTTTCCGCCGCCTCTGCAAACAGCTCTTTCCTTCTGTCATAATACTCATCCATCAGCACTACCGCGAACTCATCTCCGCCGATGCGGTATACCACACAGCTTTCATACACCTCCGAAAGTATACCGTAACAGCCCTTTATATAAAGATCACCTGAATTATGCCCATAGTTGTCATTTATATATTTCAGATCGTTGATATCGTATACCAGCACAGCGAACCGCTTCCCGCTCCATTCCGTTCCTGCCGACATCTCATCATAAGCCGCCTTTGAAGCCGCTCCTGTAAGAGGATCGAAATAAGCCCTCATGCTCACCTGTCCCAGACGTGTATCCTTTTCTATAATAGTATCATTCGCTTTTTCAAGCCGATTCATATATAAAAGATTATTTCTCATGAACGTCAGGAACAGATGATATATGTCCTCTATCTCGTCATTTGTCCTGATATCCAGCGCCTCCATTAAGCGGATATTGTTCTCATGATCCTCCTTGCTCTCATAGGCAAAGCCGTCTGTCGCCAGCTTCATTTTGTTCAGCGGTCCCGCTATGCGCCGATGTACTATATAAATATCCGCTATAAGTATCACCATTACTGCCACAAGCGATAGTATCATCGTACCCAGTACAAATCTCATATCCTCACGGTGGAGTTTTTCGACCGAGAAGTCCACACAGACATGACATTGGTATTTTCCGTCCGAACCGAACAGAGGCTTGCAGTACGTAAGCAGGTAACCGTCCTCAGTATCGCCTATCAGCGCAGGTGTTTCATTTCCTGCCACAAGATCATCAATGTTCTTTTCAAGCTCAGGATCAAGGGGATAGATATCTCCCGGAGCATCCGCATCAGCAACTCCATTCTCGCTGTCCATATCGAATATGACTACAGCACCGTCCCGCCTGAATTTGTAAACATACATATACAGCACCTTCGGTGAATTGGTCTTCAGCATCTCAAGCCTTCTGCGAACATCGTTATATTCTTTCATCTCAAAATTCTTTTCGATATACTCATCGACCATATCGGGGTCTATCTCGGCAGCCATAAGGTTAGTCAAGCCTTTGCCCATGTCGGTATAGTCTTCTATCATTCGCCCTCTGAATCTGATGAATACAGCAGCAAGAACAAACAGAAGTATCATAAGTATGCTCATGGTGAGAAGCAGCGGCATACGTACCGTCAGCGATTTTCGGGAGATCATATCATTCATAAAGGATCACCTGCCCTCAATAATATATACATATCAAAGGAACCTTGTATGAATTATATCACAATTATTATAATTAGTCAATCCACTTAAACGTTTTAAGTTTATAAAAATATTTTTATCTACATAACATCATCAAATAATATGATCGCCCGTTCAGCCAACCACTTCACACGCCTGTATAATGGGGTAAATCTATTGATATATACTCATCCGCCGACCATTGTTGCAGCTAATCAAATGTTTTTCGGCTTAATAAATTTCACAAAAACGTATAAATAGGCTTGATAAACTCCAAGCGATATGGTATAATTTATAAACAGCCTGCATCAAAACTCCTGCTGACAGATCTTAGAATGCTATTATAAATAGTATATATGATCATCCCGCTGATACAACATAATTAATTTGTGTTATATCAAAACTTGAAATACCCGGCGGTCATCTTCCCCTGCTGCAGGCGGTGGGAAAGATAACATCAACACAATGTTTCATTGTTATGTATCACTTTGCGATGTTGTGTTAACGGGATAACCGGTATAGTATATACTTATAAGGCTATAATACACACAATATAGATTTGTTCTATTTGTTTATAAAAATATTATACTCATCGCTGACGGTATGTGATATAATATTACAGTGATGCAGCACGATCAATTTTAGTTTTATGAAAATGTTATTAAGATATGAAACGAGGATGATGATATGTACGAGATACTTAACAACATTAACAGCCCTGCTGATGTAAAAAAACTCAGCACCGAAGAACTGAAACAGCTGGCAGGCGATATACGAGATGCCCTGATGAACCGCCTTACAAAACACGGCGGACATTTCGGTCCTAATTTCGGTATGGTAGAATCAACTATCGCACTGCACTATGTATTTGATTCACCAAAAGATAAAATGGTGTTTGACGTTTCTCACCAGACCTATCCCCACAAAATGCTGACAGGCAGAAGGCTCGCTTACACCGATGAAGCTCATTTTGATGATGTATGCGGATACACCTATCCCCCCGAGAGTGAACATGACCAGTTCTTTATCGGTCATACATCTACCTCCGTCAGCCTTGCTGCCGGTCTTGCCAAGGGCAGAGATCTGACAGGCGGCAAGGAGAATATAATCGCTATCATCGGTGACGGCTCTCTCAGCGGCGGCGAAGCCCTTGAGGGTATAGATTTCGCAGGTGAGATGGATACCAATTTTATAATAGTAATAAACGATAATGATATGTCAATCGCAGAGAACCACGGCGGTATGTACAAAAACCTCAAAGCACTCCGCGAAGGCAACGGCAAGGCAGATACAAATCTGTTCACGGCTATGGGTCTTGACTACGTGTTCGTAAAAGACGGCAACGATATCCCTCAGCTGATAGAAGCATTCAGAAGTGTAAAGGACAGCACAAAGCCTGTGGCAGTGCATATCGTCACCCAGAAAGGCAAGGGCTACAAGCCTGCCGAGGAGAATCGCGAGGAATGGCACTGGCATATGCCATTTGACCCCGAAACAGGTAAGGGCAAATGGGACTGGAGCGGTGAAAGCTATGGTTCCATGACCGCAGACTACCTTACAAAGAAGATGAACTCCGACAAGACAGTATGCGGTATAAATGCCGCTACCCCAGGTGTTATGGGCTTTGGTGAGGATAAGCGCAGACAGTTCAAGGATCAGTTCTTTGATGTTGGCATAGCAGAGGAAACTGCAGCTGCACTGGCATCGGGTATCGCCAAGAACGGCGGCAAGCCTGTTTTCGGTGTAAACAGTACCTTCATGCAGAGAGCCTTCGATCAGATAATGCAGGATATATGTCTCAACAGCAACCCCGTGACCATCGCTGTATACTCAGCTTCGGTATGGGGAATGAGCGATGCTACACATATAGGTATCTACGATATCCCCATGCTTTCCAATATGCCTGAACTGGTATACCTGGCACCTACCTGTGCAGAGGAGTATCTCGCTATGCTGGATTGGTCAGTAGAGCAGACAAAGTATCCTGTAGCAATACGTGTACCCTGCAACGGTGTTCAGCATTCCGATAAGAAATTCCCAACCGATTACAGTGACCTCAATAAATTTGAAATTTCAAAGCAGGGCAAGGACATAGCAGTGATAGCTCTCGGTGACTTCTATCAGATCGGTGAGCAGACAGTGGCTGAACTTGCAGCTTCCGGCATTGACGCTACACTGATAAATCCAAGATATATCACTGGTCTGGATACCGCACTGCTTGAAAAACTCAAAGCGGATCACAAGGTAGTAGTGACACTTGAAGATGGTGTTCTTGACGGCGGCTTCGGTCAGAAGATCGCAGCTTTCTATGGCGACAGCGATATGAAGGTCAAGTGCTTCGGTCTTGGCAAGAAGTTCTATGACCGCTACAACGCTAACGAGCTCCTCAAAGAGCTGGGCATAGTTCCCGATAATATAGCAAAGTCGGCAAAGGCTCTGCTCAAATGATATAACGCAAGACCCGCAGGTTCAATCTACTGCGGGTCTTGTTTATTTATTGCTTATCATACTGTGTAAACTGCCATTATTTTACGGTATTTACAGCACCGATGAATATAGGTGTTCCGCTCTCGGTATCTATTATAGCATAGGCAAAGGGTCTGTCAAGATAAACCTCTTTACGGTCTTCATCGTTCCCCATAACACCTGCACACTTCATTTCTACTGCTGTAACAGCTGCAGCTTTTGTTCCGCTGCGATCCACATCAATATGGGTCTTATGGATAACATCGCTTATGTAAAGCTGATCGGTATCAGACATTCCCGAGAAATCAGCGGCATCCGAGAAAGCCGCGGGCATTCCCATAGCTGAGAGTTCATCACTGAGTTCATTTTCATAATCGAAGCTGAAATTTGGTATGCTTACATTTACTTCACCGCTTGCAGATGACCATAGCTTTGAAAGCTTTTTACCGTCAATGCCCGATACATAATCAACAAGCCCGGTTCCCTCAGCAGGCAGCATAGCCATGAATGCATAATCTCCGCCCTTGTAGTACTTTATGAAGCCCGTAGTATCCTCGTCCTCAAAGTAGCCGTTTTCCTTGGAATACATCATGCTTACTGTTTCCTCTTCGCCTCGGCTGTTCGTGAATACATCATCCTCCTGTATCTGGTGATCCTCGTATACTTCTTCCCATTCGCCCTCAAAAGCCATGGCATTTATGATATACGCCTTTGCCTGATCATCCATTTTGTCCAGTATGCCGGGAATCATATCTTTTGTATTTTCCTTGACCCAGCCATTTATAGCATTCAGTGCTGCATCATCAAATGGCAGCGCGAAGGTATCAGCGTTATATGCACTTTTTACCTTATCGTAAAAATCCTGTCTTAATGTAATGCCGTTTTCGTCATCACGCACCCACACGGAATTTGCCGCATTGAAACTGATATCGTTATCCTGGGCATACTTGTTAAGACGATACTGCATAGCAGTGTTGATATCATCTATACTGATATCGCCAAGTGCTTTCTGCATCTGTGAAAGAGTCTCGCCATTTGCACCGTTTGCTGTCATACCCAGTGCCATCATAACACTTTCGGGTGAGACCATGACATTTTTTCCGTTTCTTATATCCTCAGTACAGCTTTGCCTGAAAAGTTCTGCCGCATAATCGCTGTAACTGTCATAGAAAGCCGCATCCGGTGCTGAATCTGACTTTGCAAGCTTTTCGGCAGAAAGCGGCTTGGCGCTGTTTGTCCTTTCAGGTGCAGGGATATCGGCTTCGTGAGTAGTCTCGGAATCGGCATTTGCTGCCGCAGGCTGTTTACTGTCAGTGTCCGTCTTCTCATTCACACTGCCGCAGGCCGTCATGGTAAGTATAAGTCCTGCAAGGGCTGCGCATACAGTTTTCTTTAAAGTATTATTTTTCATGTTGTTTCCTCCTTTTCGGGGTCATCACCTTTGTTTTGTCTTACGATATATATACGGATGAGGCATACTCTTTTTTTGGTGTTATAATCAACAAATTTCACAGAATATATTAGTACACATTCAACAAAGCGTGACCTTTATATGGATAACAGTCACTGATATCTATATATATCCGACTCCTGCAGTTTCCAGCTTTTTTCTGTATTTTGCGGCTTTCTTTTCAGTAAACACGGTAGCTGTACCGGATCTTATTATCCTGACAGGGATATGACGCTTTACTGCTCCGCAGGCAGTTGAAGTTACACAGCCGTATTCATCAATGCCGCATATATGAAGTTCATCGTATGATTTTTTTCTGAACATGGCAAGAAGCTGCTTGTTTGTGAATGCATCGCCAAACAGCTTATCAAAGCAAAGTTCGGATACGATATCAACACCGCTGTAAAGCTCAGCCCCCTCGGTTCCTGATATGGAAAATCCGAAAAGCAGGCGGTTAGTTGGCAGATCCTGTATGATATGACGTATATAGATAACATCATTTCCGCTGTCACTGTACTCATGTATCAGTCTATTTACCGATGCTACAAGCTGTTCTGTATCATAGGCAAATTTACTCTTTCGTTTTTCCCACAGATAATCGTTCTGCATATCAATGACCATAAGTGCTTTCTTCACACTGTTCACCTTCCTTATCTTTTTTGAGTGGTCTTATTATAATAGTACTATGCATATATATAATAGTACTGCACGTTTTTTTCATCATATCATATCCACAGATATTTTTCAATACCTGTATTGGCGGATACATCCGGATACCGCTGCGACGAAGGCGTATTTCACAAGATATTCAGACAAGAATGCTTATGACGAAATAATAATATGTACCCGCGGCAGCCATTACCTGATATGGTTTTATTGAATGTCTGTCTGCGCGGAAATTGTCAAGATGCTGATGACCTCTGTACAGTATAACACGTTGCTTCATATCCCGTTATTAAAAATGGGGTTCCCACCTACCCCGCCCGAAACCTTGCTCTCACTACGGTCAAGAGAGAGTTTAACTGCGACAGTGTCGGAAGTGGGTCCCGGCAAGCGTCAGCCTGCCATCGTGCGTACAGTGATCTATATATGTAAACGGCATTTTTTGTGCCGGGATCTTTTTGCATTAAATAAAAGGGATCATTCGGGAAGTTCTCTGTTTCTTACCGAAAGGTCATCGGTGAGTCTGCCCGATGAACCCCTTCTATATACAGCGAAAAACTGTCAAAAGTTGTACGTTTTTGTACAACTTTTGCAGAAATATGTCCGAGTTAAATTTAAAATCATTTGTTTGTACAGCATCCATGTTTCGGATATGTGCATATCCAACATAGAAATGCTGTGCAAAAATCCCGACTGATATCATCGTGACCGAGTATGTCCATTCGGGATTTGACGTTTCGGGCGGGGTGTGGTATAATGATCTTACGGAACATTATAAGTTCACATAGAACATGGAGGATAAAATATGTCTATATCAAAAGACTTACTGAAAAAATATGCACATCTTATAGTATGCACAGGTGCGAATGTCCAGAAAGGGCAGACAGTTCAGCTGACCGCCGCTGTGGAACAGCACGAATTTGCTGCGCTTGTGACAGAGGAATGCTACAAGGCAGGGGCGCGTAAAGTCAATATGAACTGGACTAGCGATATGAAGAACAGGCTCGATTTCCTTTATGCGGAGCAGGAGGTGCTTTCAGAGGTACTTCCCTGGGAGGAAGCCAAGATGAAGCAAATGGTGGATGATCTGCCATGCAGGATATTCATAGTATCCGATGACCCCGATGCACTGGGCGGCATAGACCCGAAGAAGATATCCGCGGTGACACAGAGCAGGACTTCTGTATTCAAGCCCTACCGCAACGCCATTGAAGGCAAGCATCAGTGGGTAATAGCAGCGCACCCTTCGGAAAAGTGGGCTAGGAAATGTTTCCCGGATGCGGAGGATGCTGTTGACAGACTGTGGGAGGCTATACTGAAAACAGTCCGTGTAAGCGAGGACAATGACCCTGTTGCAGAATGGGATGCTCACATGAAAAATATAAAGTCAAAGGCGGCATGGCTGAACGAGCAGGGATTTTCTTCACTGGAATACAAGAGTTCCAACGGCACTGATTTCAGGGTGGAGCTTATACCTGATGCTGCCTGGGAGGGCGCAGGGGACGTAAATCCGCTGAACGGTGCTGCATATATACCAAACATTCCCACGGAGGAAGTTTTCACATCGCCGTATGCGGGAAGATGCGACGGCACACTGGTGGCAGTAAAGCCTCTTTCGTGGAACAGCCAGCTTATAGAAGATTTTTCCATAACTTTCAAAGACGGCAAGGCTGTATCATGCAACGCGGCAAAGGGGCAGGAGCTTCTGGAGCAGATGATAAAAATGGACGAGAGGGCGTGTATGCTGGGCGAGGTGGCACTTGTGCCTAAGGAGAGCCCTGTAAATCAGTGCGGTTTCCTTTTCTATGAAACGCTGTTTGATGAGAACGCCTGCTGTCACTGTGCGCTGGGAATGGGCTTCAAGGAAGTGCTGCCCGACGGGGATGACCTTAGCGTTGAGGAGGCTATGGAAAGAGGCATAAATGATTCTGTGATACACGTTGATTTCATGGTGGGCGCTGATGACCTCTCCATAGACGGCATACGTCCCGATGGAACAAGGACCGCCATATTCCGAAACGGTACATGGGCATGAACAGGGATATATTCGATGCGGCAGAAAGCCATCGCACATGGTCGGATAACCGCGATGAGCTGAGAAATGCCCTCGCATCCCTTGGCTACCCAACGGAATTTGCAGACGAGATAGCAAAGTACATCGGCAGTCCCAAGGGTATCAAGCGCATGACGTGGTATGTGAACTACGTACGACCCGAAAAGACCGAACTGATAGTCGATGAGATGCTTGCGATAAAAAGCGAGATAGATGCATGGCGCGAACGCAAGGAGAGCCTTCAGGCGAATGCGGCTTACAATATGATACTCAACTGCGGATTGGATGATGAAGACTAACACAATGCCCCGGAGCGTTTTAGTACGTTCCGGGGCTTGGTTTATATATTGTATTTTTGTAGATATTCCGCTGTCACTTACTGCTGATGTATGCACTTATGGCGCGGGTGACAAGATCAGCGGTGCCTGCGCCGCCTGCGGAGTCAATATTCTGCTTGAATTCGTCATCGGCAGAATACATATTCCCCAGTGACATGAGCATATCATTGGAGCAGTTGTAGTAATTATCGGTGATGAAGCGCTGAAGCTTCTTTACCTGCGACTGCACATCGGGGCTGTCTGCGGGATGTTCCCTGAGAGCTCCGAACTCTGCAAATACTTTCATAAGATCGTTGGCAGTTTTTTTCTCATCCTCCGCTGAACGGTCTCTGGTCTTTTCGGCATACTCGGCATATTCCTTAGTCGTGCCCCATTCAGCCTTTGCGCGTGCTTTATATTCCTCGATAGTTTTTGTGTCAAATGCTTTGAATCCCATTATTATATCTCCTTTGTCAATTAATTCACAAGCCGCTTCGATAATGGCTTCAAGACGCTGCTTTTTAAGTGTGAGCAGTTCGACCTGCTGTGTGAGCGCCTTTTTTCTGTCAAAATCGGGAGCTTCAAGCATGGCTCTGATATCGCTGAGAGGAAATTCAAGCTCACGGAAAAGAAGTATCTGCTGCAGACGTTCAAGCGCTGTATCGTCATACAGCCTGTAACCCGCATCCGTACGCATCGCAGGTATCAGCAGACCTATCTTGTCATAGTATTGCAGGGTGCGTATACTCACCCCTGTCAGCTTGCTTACCTCATTAACAGTTCTCATAAGCCTTACCTCCTTGTGTGCTTATATTATAAACTATTACGTTACGTAAGAGTCAATGGCAGAGATCAAACTTTGTATATCTGCACAAATTTCAATCCGTAAAGTTGTTTAAATGATACATAAGACAAAAGCCGAAGTACAAAGACTTCGGCTTTCGATCTATAAGGTGAATGATACAGGAGATAGCTTTTTCAGACCGTGGACAATGCGTGTTTGCTGAGTTTTTTATTCTCGATGATGTTTTTTTCACGCATGAATATTACCACGAATGCTGCGGCATTTTACTAATAAGAAAATATCCGCAGAATATTTGATGTATTATAAATGTTTAAAATATGATTTTGATTAATTAAGAAAATTATTCAAGTGCAAATATAAAATTATTAAAATACTCTTGACAAATATTAAAGGATATGGTAAAATGACAAACATAGAGGCTGTTAACAAATTGTTTACAGCAAATGAGGGTCAATAAATGACCATAGTACGGTACCCGTAAGCGCACAAGGGGATAAAGCCCCGGGAAACGCGCTTTTAAAAACATTAAATTAATCTTCATTGAAGGAGGAACGTGCAATGACTAAGACAAACACTATCAAAAAACTGGCAGCAGGGCTGCTGGCACTGGCACTTGTAGCAGGCGCTGCCCCTGCGAACGTTGGAGGCTTTTTGACACAGGGCTCAACAATTGTGGCCGCAGCGAAAAATTTTATTGTCTCTGAGGCATCAAACAAGGTGGGTTCTACGATAAAAAGTGGCGATTCTTTTCACAGTATTGTATCTTATAATGCATCTGGACTTTATGGTGAGGCATTCAAAATAATCAATAATACTAATAATGAAACTATTTATTCCCCTGATTATAACGGCATTTCCGGCCTTAGAATCTTTGATTGGATTGCTGATAAAGATTATATTATTAAATCTGTAAATAACAATCATATAAAAGTAATGCAGGGTTATGATGATTGTGAAGTAGATGAATACACTATCTATGTAGAAGAAACTGTTACTAAAACCAGCATAAATATCGCTACAGTAAATGTTGACACAGCCAACGGTTCGGTTACAGTAACTAACGGCAACGATACCATAGATGCTGTAAATTACACAGTAGAGTACATCAAGAAGGGCGAGAGCTTTGGTAATTCAACTTTCCCGACAGAAGCAGGCAAGTACACCGCTAAAGTTACTGCAACAGGCGACAGCTATGAAGGCAGTGTGACAAGTGCGGAATTCATTATAAACGGCAAGCTGCAGGATGGATTTAACTTCGTTTATGCAAACATAAACGACACAGGTTACGTAAGATATGTATACGTTTTGGACAGAACCGACCTGATAGGCAAGAGTTCTGCTAAATTTAGACTGCGCCCCGATTCTGCCAATGAAGAGTCTTTCGCTGTAAAAACCTATTATAGCGCTATGACCTTTGACGGCATCAGATACACACCCGAAGTTTCAGGCAAGATAATGTTTGTACTGACTCTCAGGAATGTTGATGAAAATGACATTCCTGATGGGGATTTTATCTTATCATAAATCAGGAGGAAAGAAACAATGAAGAAGAAATACGTTACCCCGGAAATGGAGATCACAAAATTTGAGGCTGAAGATGTTATAACAACTTCTTTTGTTGACGGAGGAGAGCTCGGAGACGTAGATACCGAGAATAACATACCTAACAATCCTTTTTACAGCGACTATTAACGGGAAGTCAGAGTAATTCTTAAAATTTAGCTTAAAGCGGCTGAGAATGTTCTTAGCCGCTTTTCTCTTGCAATACAGTTATTATCTGCCAAAGACAAAAGCCGAAGTACAAAGACTTCGGCTTCTGATCTATAAGGTGAATGATACAGGAGATAGCTTTTTCAGACCGTGGACAATGCGTGTTTGCTGAGTTTTTTATTCTCGATGATGTTTTTTTCACGCATGAATATTACCACGAATGCTGCGGCATTTATTATAAGCGCACCGACCCACGCAGATATCTCTGCAACTGCGGTAGCGCGGAAAGCATACTTGTCGATAAGAAAGTACATGGCACCGATACGCAGGAACATCTCAGCTATGCCCGAAAGCATGGGTGCAAAGGGGAAACCCATGCCCTGTACACCGTTCCTTATAACGAACAGCATATCCACTGAGAATATCATAACTCCGCATATAGGCAAGAACTGTGCTGCATAGCCTATCTGTGTGCTGCCGTTGAGGATAAGACCTGCAAGCTGTCTTGGCATGAACACCATAGCTGAACCGAACACTACATAGGTTACTGCGGATATACCAAGGCATACCTTCAATCCGCGCTTTATGCGGTCGAAACGTCCCGCACCGTAATTCTGTCCTGTGAAGGAAGACATTGCTGCGCCTGCTGTTGCTGCGGGCTGCATGAACATATTGAGGTATCTGCTGCAAGCTGAATAAGCCGAGGTAAATGCCACGCCCATGCCGTTGACGAAATACTGAACCACCATACAGCCCACAGCTGTTATGGAATTCATAAGTGCCATAGGTATGCCGTTTTTAAGGAGTCTTAAATACATGGTGCTGTCATGTGCGAAGTCCTCGCGGGTAAGATGAAGAACCTCCAGCCTGCTGAGTTTTATAAAGCAGAACGCACCTGAGAACAGCTGTGAGATTATTGTAGCTGCAGCGGCACCGCTGACACCCCATCGGAATACGAATATAAACAATGAATTAAGGGTAATATTCATAACCGATGATATCACTATGGCTTTAAGGGGAGTTTTGCTGTCCCCAAGGGCACGCAGGACACCTGCACACATATTGTAGGCAATAGTCGCAGCAAGTCCGCCGAAGAGTATATGACCATAGCGAAGGCTGTCCCCGAGGATAGCAGGGTCAGTCTGCATGAGGATGAGTATACGTTTTAAAAATATCATACTGAATGCTGTGAGAAGCACAGTGATGATGACTGCAAGCACAATGGAATGCGCCACTGTCCTGCGCAGGGCTTTGATATCCTTTTTGCCGAAATTCTGGGCTATCAGAATGGAAAAGCCGTTTGACAGACCCATAGAGAATCCGATTATAAGAAAACACAGAGATGACATATTGCCCACTGCTGCCAGCGGATCATCACCCAGACCTTTACCGACTATAGCAGTATCGGCAAAAGAATACAGCTGCTGAAGAGTATTGGTCATCAGCAGGGGAAAGAAAAAACGCAGTATAAGTTTTCGGGGATCACCTTTTGTGAGATCGGTGGTATTATTCATTAAATACTCTCCTTAACTATTGATTTAATTGTAATAATATGGTATAATATACTATATAAAATATGCGGTCTTCTGAAGATCGAACACCTGCCTGAACGTCGCCACAAATATTTAAAACTTGCAAAACAAATCATCCAATAAATTGTAAAAATCTATAAAACATTGAACAGAAAAGAGGTCGGTATCATGAACAATTTATTTGAAAAACAAGACAGTCTGAACTCGCCTATCGAAACCTTCCTGTTCGATACCGAAAAAAATCCGTTTCCTGTAAAACAGCACTGGCATTACTTTGCCGAGTTCATATATATACTTAGCGGAAAAGTTGCGGTGACCTGCGACGGCAAAGCCTATACCGTATCTGAGGGTGAACTTTTTCTGTTTTATCCGTCATCTGTGCATTCTATCCATTCTGCCTGCGACGGCACCATACTCTTTTCAGGATTGAAATTCGACACGGTAAAATTCCCGAACACATCCTCTTATGCGCCTTCGGCAACAGCTATACTTCGGTACGCACGTACAAATGATATGCAGATACATTTCAGCCGCGAACAAGCTGAACGGCTTAAATGCAAAGAGATATTCGCTGAATGCGTAAAGGAAGGCGAACACTATCTTTACGGCAGAGATATAATGATGAGAGCGTATATCTACAGGCTGATATTCGGCATTGTTAGGGAATGGACAACACAGGGACTCGATATGAACAAATGCCCTGTGAACTCAGCTGACATATACGGCATAGAGAATATCACCGAATACATAGACAGCCGCCTTGAAGACAATATCCGCGTGGCGGACATAGCCGAGATATGCCACATGAGCTATTCGGGCTTTGCAGCGAAATTCCGTGAGCAGTACGGCATGAGCTGCAAGGAGTACATCGAGCGCATGAGGATATTCAAGGCAGAAGAATATTTGCTTTTCACCGACCATGATATGACGTTCATAAGTCAGAAAACAGGCTTTGCGGATTGCAGCCACTTCATACGCAGTTTCAAGAAATACCGCGATCAGACGCCAAAACAGTTCCGGCTGAAGAACAAACAGCACAGCTGAAATTTGTTACATATACATAATATCACTGTTCATGGTGAAAATGTATGAGTTTTATACACGAAAATTGAAAAAATCTACAATTGTTCGGGAATCGCTTGAACATCCGAGAACAATATGTTATTATATTGAAAACTATTTATTTTCATCGAAACTAAAAATGGAGGAGTATCATGAGCAATATCCTTTCACTTGCAAAGAGCTACGAGAAGTATTTCAAGATAGGCGCTGCTGTTGCCGCCCGCAATATTGAAAGCTACGAAGATGTGCTGCGTGAGCATTTTAACAGTGTTACGCCTGAAAATGAAATGAAATACTGTGAGACCGAGCCCGAGGAAGGCCGATTCACATTTGAAAGAGCAGACAAAATATTCAGCACAGCTAGGAAGCTGGGTATAAAGGTACGTGCTCATGCGCCCGTATGGCACAACCAGACGGGTAGATGGATGTACAAGGACGGTGACCATGATGCTTCCCCCGAGCTTATATATCAGCGTATAGATGCTCATATAAAGGCGCTTTGTGAAAGATATAACGATGATGTTTACGCATGGGATGTTGTTAACGAGGCTGTGACAGACGAAGTGGAGGACGGCGCTCAGGGAGATGCAGCTATATACCGCAGCAGCGAATACTTCAAGCTTTGCGGTGCAGATTTCATAACAGCCGCATTCCGAGCTATGGACAAATACTCGCCAAACGCTCAGCTGTTCTATAATGATTATAACGAATGCGATCCGAAAAAGCGCGAGCGTATAGTCAGGCTCATCAAGCGTCTGAAGGAACAAGGCTGCCGAATCGACGGCATGGGTATGCAGCAGCATTACTTCTCATGCCCCGATTATGACGAGTTGAAACGCTCGATAGAGGTATATGCTCAGCTGGGACTTCGTCTGCATATAACTGAGCTTGATGTATCCATCATGGCAGGCTTCGGGCACAATGTATTTCCGCCTTCGGAGGAGGATATCAAAAGGCTGAAAGCTTCTTCACCCGAGGATATCGCAAGGGTGGAGGACATATATCTGAAGCTGTTTGAGATATACCGCAGCTACAGCGATGTTATCGACTGTGTTACAACATGGGGCGTTGCAGATGACTACACCTGGATGGACGAATTTGTTCCACATGACAATGCGCCTGTTGTTAAGCAGTATCCCCTGCTGTTCGATATACATCACGCTCCCAAAGCTTGCGTTGAAAAACTCATAAATGCAGCAAAATGATTGCGTAATAATAATTTAACATCAGAAAATATGCCCCTGATACCATGATGTATCGGGGGCATTTATATTCGGAAGTTTATGGACTTTACAGAACTTGGATCTCACTTCGTTAATTCGTTAACAATAGTCATAAATGTAATATAATTTAATATAAATTATTGTTATTCACATTATGCTGTGTGATTTCGTACAGTTAGTTTAAAAATCATCTAATACTTTTTATTGAATGTCCCAATTTGCTATGATATAATAATGGTGCTAAGAATAGTAAACGTTTGCTTAACTTATATCACAAATACATAGTCAGATGCCTGTTTATAAGCTGTGAGAAAACTGATATATCCATATCTCATGCTGATATACCGGGTACTGACAACAATTTATTAAGGTAAAACTTATAAGGAGAATAACAATTATGGCTAACAAGATAATGAAGTCCACACTGGCAAGTGTGCTGGCTGTTATCAGTGCGGCTACATACGTACCAGGCACTGCTATAGGCAGCATATTTGCTGACACCGCAGTTACAGCTAATGCTGATGCTGTTTACGGTGATTTCAACTATGAAGTACTTTCCGACGGAACTGTATCTGTGACAAAGTATACAGGCAGCAGTTCCACAGTAACTATCCCCTCTCAGATAGACGGCAAGACAGTTACCAAGATCGGCAATAATGCTTTCATAAAAAATAACGCTCTGACAGAGATTTCTATACCCAGCACTGTTACAGAGATTGGCAATTTTGCTTTCTGCAGCTGTGCTTATCTTAAGAGAGTCATCGTTCCCAGCAGTGTAACAACTCTCGGACGCGGTGCTTTCGCAACCTGTCCGTCCCTAACCACTGTGATACTCTCTGATAATCTGACTGCAATCAGTGAAGGTGCATTTCAAAACTGCCCTAGTCTTACTTCTATAACCATCCCGAAAAATGTAACCTCTATCGAGCCTTTTGCATTCCAGGAGTGCGAATATCTTCAGAATGTCACATTCAAGGGCAACATCACTACTATCGGTAAGAAGGCATTCTACAAGTGCGAGAACCTTAAAGGTATCGTTCTGCCTTCTAGCCTTACAGATATCGGTGAATATGCATTTTTCGGCTGCAGCAGCATGAACAAGATATATTTCAATGAGGGCCTGAAGACTATCGGCGATTCTGCTTTTGGCTCCTGCTCCGGCATTACCAATATAGACCTTCCTTCCACCCTGACTACTATAGGAAACGATGCTTTTGCAAACGACAAACTCATTGAAAGCATCACTATCCCTGACAGCGTTACTTCTATCGGCAAAAGGACATTCACCAACTGCCATGCTCTGAGCAGTGTGACTCTTTCAAAGAACCTGACTGCTATACCTCAGGCTGCTTTTGCAACAACAGGCATAACCTACATAGAGATACCTGAGGGTGTTACTGCTATTGACGGCGCTGCATTCTTCAGCTGCAAGTCACTGGTAGATATCGTACTGCCTTCTACACTGAAGACTATAAGTGCTCAGGCATTCAATAACTCCACAGTAAAAAATGTTACATTCCACGGTTCACAGGCTAAGTGGAATGCTGTTGAGATCGGTGAGAACAACGATGTACTGGCAAGTGCTAAGATGTACTTCTTTGATACAGTTTCCAATCCTACCATATCTTACCAGAAGGGTGATGGTTCTGTAAAGCTCACATGGACAGAAATAAAAGAGGCTGAAAAGTATGGTGTTGCAGGTCTGGTTAACGGCAAGTGGACAATGATCACCAAGACCACAGGTACATCTTACGTTATCAATGATCTTAAAGCTGGCACTGACTACAAGGTTGTTGTTTTTGCTATGAAAAACGGTCAGTGGAACATGGATGATTCCAACGCTATCGTTGTAACACCAAATGCTGAAAACAATACATCTTCTTATCCTACCGTATCAAAAGTAGAATACAATGATCAGTACCACCAGTTCAGAGTAATCTGGAACAAGGTTAACGGCGCTACCCAGTACGGCATAGCTGTTAAGCTGGCTGGCAGATGGAAGGTACAGGCTTATACTAATGCAAATACAAATTACTTCACTTCTCCCAAGCTGAAGGCAGGCAGCACCTATCAGATGGTTGTTTGCGCTAAGGTTAACGGAGAGTGGGATATATCCAACATCGGTTCCAGAGCATTTACAGTTACTGTAAAGTGATCTGAAATAATCAACCATTCTTTCTAAAAGGGACGGCAGTGCCTGACAGGTCTGCCGTTCTTTTTTGCGTATCAAAAATATGATACGGATAATGGTATGCCCTCACAAACGTCATGGTATAACGCTAATAAGCATACAAAAAACACCGACACCCTTTGAGGATGTCGGTGTGATCTGTTTAATACGGTTTTTTCGCTTGGAACAGATACTGTATAATTATCTTACAGTAACATATACAGCGTTCTTGATAGCATTTGCAGTATCCCATGTACCGTTTACCTTAGCTGCAATAGCAACCTTATAGGACAGACCGGGTGTCAGGTTCTTGGGAGTTACATAGCTTCTGGTAGAAGCAGGGATATAGGAAGTCTGAACTCTCCACTTACCTGCCAGATAAACTGCGATACCGTAGTTCTGTGCATTGCGAACTTCATCCCATACGAACTGGATCTGATGATACTGAGAGCTGTAGTTAACCCTGATATTTGTAGGATATGTATCGCCTGAAGGCTGATAAGGATCAGGATCAACGATCTGGGTACCACCGTTCTTAGGTACTGCATACAGACCATAAGCTGTCAGGCTGCTGGTAGTAGCGCTGATGAAGAGGTTGCTCATATCGTTCATGGACAGACCGCTGTTAGCGATAGCAGCTGTAAGATCATTATAAGTGAATGTCTTAACGAAAGGAGTGCCGCTGAAGTCACTGGAGTTTACACGGTTCCATGTGTTGTTTCCGCCGTCCTGAAGAACGAGTTCAGGCTGAGCGGAGGAATCATAAACGAGAGCGAAGTCATAGTTTTCGTTAGCGTAGTTCTTCCAGCCGTCAACTGTGAAGTTCTTCCAAGAAGAAATGGTCTTACCATCCTGAGACTTGAAGAGCTGTACCCAGTCAGAACCAACGTCAACACTTGACCACTTGAAGTTGGGGTCAACTGCAACAGAGCTGTTGAGGTTGGAGCTGATGCCATAAACGCCCATCATAGCTGCAACTACGTCCTTAGAACCGTCATACCATGAGCAAGTGCTGCGGTTCAGATAACCGTGAGCCTCACCGTTAGCTACGCCAACAACGTTGTTATCCCACAGAACGCAGGGGATACCCTTTTCCTTAGCTCTGCCGAGGTAGTACTTAGCCCATGCGATACGGTCATTAGTGTTGCTGAAGTCAGAAGCGGAGAACTCACCGATGATAACGGGAGCATTCTTCTGATTCTGGAGCTCATCCAGATAGTTGAACATATTGGAGATCTCACTCTCATAATCTGCACCCCAACCGGACTGACCAGGGAAGTTGTGGTTAGCCTTGCTGTCGGTAGCCATTGTGAAGTAGTAAGGAGTATAAGCGTGTACTGAAAGTGCTACGTTGCCTGCATTGTTAGGAATAGCTATGTTGGAGATAGCTGTTTTATCGTTGGATGCACAGTAGCCGGGCAGCATCAGCAGACGCTCTCTGTTCTGGCTTGAACCCTGATTACGTACAGTATTTACAAATGCAGCGTTCAGCTTGTTGATGTAGTTCCATGTGTATCCGCCGTCGCCTGAACCGTTGCCCCACTCGGAAACAGCGCTGTTGCCTGTCTGACGAGGCTCGTTCATGCCCTCGAAAATGAGGTGCTGGTCATAGTTTGCAAATGTCTCAGCAACATCACCCCAGATACCCTTCATCTTCAGTTCTGCCTGATAATAAGTATTATCATTGAACTGAGAAACATTGATGAAGTCCTCGTGGTGGATGTTCAGGATAACGAACATATCACGGTCGATAGCATAATCAACAGTCTGCTTTACATAGTTCATCCATGTATCATTTACATGATAACCGTTGCCGCGCTGCTCAAGATGCTCATACCAGGTCACAGGTATACGAACTGTGTTGAAACCTGCTTCCTTAACTGCCTGGAACTGTCTTGCATTAGGTGCGGGCATACCCCACTGGGTAGCGTACTTCTCGGGTGATGAACCTGAGGGTACCTTTGAATTGTGAGCATCAAGGGTATTACCAAGGTTCCAGCCAATCTTCATCTGGGAAACGATGCCCTTTGCATCAAGTCCGGAAAGTGCGGAAGCCTTGATGCCTGTGTTCGGCAGAGCAGCTGCTACTGATGCAGCCATAGCCGCAGCAGAAAGTACTGACAAAACTCTGCCCTGAATTGTCTTCTTCATAGGATATTTCTCCTCTCGATAGTTTTTGCCGTCCTCAGCAGGAGATATCTTTTCTCCGCCATGAACGGCTTACCGGTTTTCTCCGTGACATGAGGATGCCTTTCACGTCACAGAACTATTCCTTCAATGAAAATAAATTTTTTCATTTGCTTAATTATACATTTTTTTTAAACAAATGTCAACCGCTTTTGTGATCAAACACTTTGACGATATGTAAATATTTTCAAACATAAAATCATATTGAAACAAGTTCGCTGTGCATTCACAGCAAATTCATTAAATGATATTACATTTTAATTCAGATTTTAAATATTTGATATTCAAGTTTATGTTTTTGATATATCCTCTGCTTCAAGAGAAAATGACCGTCTGACTAAATGCTGAGTGCACCTGATCTGACGGTCATTATTCTTCCCTTGTTCATTTAACATATCACAGCATTGAGTATACTTATCAAAGCATCGATTTCGCTGTCTTTTGTAAGATGTGAAAGGCTTATCCGCCATGACGATAGAGCATTTTTTCTGTCATGGGATATTGCCATTACTGCACGCGATGGAGTGTTCGCAACAGAACAGGCTGACTTGACCGAAACGCACACGCCCTTTTCATCAAGCATACGACGCATATCTTCACCCTTTATACCTTTCACGGAGATATTCAGTATGTGGGGGACTGCATCATCGGGACTGTTTATGCGTATATCCTTATTTGCTTTGAAGTATTCCCTGAGCCTTTCATTAAGCAGTTTTACACGCTCATATCTTTCGCTGTACTCCTCCGCAGCATGACCAAGAGCAGCCGAAAGTGCAGCTGCCGCAGGTGCATCGGGGGTACCGCTGCGGTAGATGGTCGTACTTGCACCGCCGTGTATCAGCGGTTCGATGATGACGCCTTTCTTCTTATAAAGCACTCCGCTGCCTTTCAGCCCGTAGAATTTATGTGGTGCAAAGCTTGCTGTATCGGCAAGGGAAAGGTCTGTATGGGTCTTGCCTATTGCCTGGGTAGCATCAATGTGGAAATGACAGTTCGGGTAGTTTTTCAGTATATCAGCGATATCGGATAGTGGCTGTACCGTTCCAAGCTCACTGTCAACGGCACATACGGCACAAAGCACAGTATCATCACGCAGGAGAGTTTTCATATGTTCAAGATCAACTTTACCGTTCGGGAGTATATTGACCAAGTCTATCTCCCAGCCCTGTTCCTGAAGGCAGGTGAGTGTTCCGCTGACGGAGCTGTGCTCTAAAAAAGTTGATATGATATGCTTGCCCCGTCTTCTGTATGAATGGGCGATACCCTTTATTGCGAGGTTGTTGGCTTCGCTGGCGCCGCTTGTGAATATTATCTCATCGTGAGCTACTCTAAGCAGACGGGCAGTTTTTACAAGAGCATCATCGACTATGGCTTTAGCTGACCTGCCTGCGCTGTGGGATGAATTTGGGTTTGCAAAACAAGCCTTGGCTGTATCAAGGTATACCGAAAGCACACGTTCATCGGGGGGAGTATCTGCGGAATAGTCAAGGTATATATTATCCATTTTCTTCCTCCGCCTTAGTGCCGCGAACGCTTCTGCCTTCGTCAAATCTGTCAAGAAAATGGTGGTATTCATCACCTATATGATAAGAGATGATAGTCTGCAGATTAACGTTTTCAACGCTTCTGAAAATATTCTTATCCACCGCGGGATTTACAGCACGAAGCTGTTTGAGCAGATTCTTGATCTCCTGACGCTTAGAACCTCCGCCGCCGTTATCACACATGGTACAGTTTTCGGTAAAGCGGCAGGCGCACTGGATGAACTGCAGGTCGTTGTACTGTTTCCAGCGGATGATATCCGCTTCCCTGACCATATACATTGGGCGTATCAGCTGCATACCCTCGTAATTCTCACTGTGTATCTTGGGCATCATGGTCTGTACCTGTGAACCGTAGAGCATACCCATAAGTATGGTTTCGATAACATCATCAAAATGGTGGCCCAGCGCTATCTTGTTACAGCCAAGTTCCTTGGCTGTCTTGTACAGGTGACCTCTCCTCATGCGGGCGCAGAGGTAGCATGGGTGCTCATCCACTTTTGCCACTGCATCGAATATTCCCGTTTTAAAAACTTGTATAGGTATTTCCAGTGTTTCGGCATTCTCGACTATCTTCTGATAGTTTATCTCGTTATACCCGGGATCCATGACCAGGAACACTACTTCAAATGGGACTTTTGAATACCTTTGCAGACGCTTCATACAAAGTGCCATCATCATTGAATCCTTGCCGCCCGAGATACAGACAGCGATCCTGTCCCCCTCCTGGATGAGGTCATACTCTTTTATGCCTTTTAAGAATCCCGACCATATCTCACGGCGGAATTTTTTCACCACCGAAAGCTCGATATCGTTGGGTATCACTATATTATCGCTCATCATATTACTCCTTGCAAAGCTCACATTCTGTTTCTTCAAAGTCAACGGGGGCGGTTATAGCAGGATGCTCACCGCAGACGGCACAGTGTTTTACTCTCTCGGGGAGCTTTATCTTTCGCCATTCATTTTTAAGTCCGTCAAAGGTAAGCATAAAGCCGGTTAACAGTTCACCCTGACCCGTGATATATTTTATGGCTTCAAGCGCCTGCATGGTGCCTATTATACCTGCCATGGCACCGATGACACCTGCTTCACGGCAGGTGGGCACAGTGTCCTTCGGGGGAGGTGCTTCAAAGATACATCGGTAACAAGGGGATTTATCAGGGACATAGGTCATCAGCTGACCTGTGAAACGCAGTATTCCCGCATGGGAGAAAGGCTTTTTTGCCAGCACGCAGGCATCGTTTATAAGAAACTTTGCCGCAAAGTTATCTGTGCCGTCGATGATGAAATCGTAGTCCTTTATAAGGTCAAGGATATTAGTGCTGTTGACCCTTATCTCGTAGGTATTGACCGTAACATCGGGATTCAGAGCATTTATGGTATCTTCGGCGGAAGCGGCTTTAGACTTGCCGATATCCTCGGTAGTATGTATTATCTGCCTTTGCAGATTTGAAAGCTCTACCTTGTCACTGTCAGCGATACCTATGGTGCCCACACCTGCGGCTGCCAGGTACATTGCTGCAGGTGAGCCAAGTCCGCCTGCGCCTATTATAAGTACCCTTGATGAAAGCAGTTTTTTCTGCCCCCTAACACCTATCTCTTTCAGTGTGATGTGCCTTGAATAACGTTCAAGCTGTTCATCGGTGAGTGCCATTATCATCTACTCCCCTTTCAATATCTTATCTATTATATCACCTTAATCATACTAAGTCAATAGTTTTAATATGTTATTTACATAGCTGTCATTTAAATCGCTATGGAGATGACGTCATACAAAAACAACCGACAGTATCCGAAAAGATACCGTCGGTTGTATTATCCATTATTTTGTACACATGATCACTTTACAGTGACTTTGAATGCTCTTGCATTAAGGTTTGAAGTGTCCCACTTGCCGTTAACCTTAGCACATATCACCATTTCGTATGTGCTGCCTGCTTTCAGCTTGGGAGATGTGAATGTTGTGGTATTGACATCGGTATATGCGTATACTTTCCACTTGCCTGCGATCTTAACTGCGACACCGTACTGGGATGCGCCATTTACCTTTGTCCAGTTGAGTCTGAACTGGTGATACTTATCATTGTACTGTGTACTTGTTACAGAAGGATATCTGCTCTGTGCTTGATCCAGTGTTTTTACAGTTACAGCATTTGAGGTATCCTTACTCCACTTGCCGTCGATCTTGGAAACAACAGCGACCTTATATTCGGTGCCTGCCTTCAGAGAATTAAGTACGAATGAAGTATCTTTGCTCTCGCTTATCAGCTGCCACTTGCCGCTTACATAGCCGTATACACCGTACATATCAGCAGCATCGACCTTTGTCCAGCTGAGCTTTACAGAATTTGCGCCAGCCTCATAAGATATCTTGGGGGCTTTATATGCTACAGGAGTTTTCTTGAATACATCGGTATACTCTTTGCCCGCAACAGTCGCTTTGGCGGTATATACCTTAACACCGTCATCGCCTTCTTCGCTCTCTACTTCTGCTGCATAGCTTACTTTTGCACCGCAGTCGGAGCATACGAACACGAATTTTGCAGAGTAATTGCCTTCATTATTTGTCCATACACACTCGGGTGTTTCGGAGTAGTGATGATCGGCTGCCTTTGCGAAGATCTCGCTCTCATCCAGTTTTGTTCCGTCCACGAAAGTAAAAAGCTCGATCTCGCCCTTTATAATTGTGACGGAATCTTCGGTATTGGGTATGGACATAACTGCTTCATTTCCGTCAACCTTTACACACAGCATATCGGATGTTATTCCCTTGCCGAAACGTATCTCATCGTATGAACGTCCCCATATAGTGTAATCCCTGACAATATCATGTCCGTCACCGAGGTTATAGATATACACGTCATCAAATTCCTTGCCGCGTATCTTATCATTGCCCTTACCACAATAAATAGCAGGAGTTTCGTCACCTACTATGAAATCATCGTCACCGTCAGTACCCTCTACACATGCCATTTTCAGCATTTCAAGGAATGTCCACTCGACGCCGTCAGCGAACTTAGCCTTCTCGATAGGGTGAAGAGGACCGGAAAATCCCGACTGATATATACCGGGCAGTTCAACTGCATCATCGGAGTCGTTGACCTTTATGGTAATTTTATTGCCAAACTTGGTCACATGAACTTCATCTGAATTGATATCTGCAAAGAAAACAGTGTCTTCTCCGCTGGCAGGATATGAACCACCGTTAGATTCATCAAATATATCATGTCCGTCACCGCGGTTGAATACAAAGGTATCGGTACCGCCGCCTGCATTTACGTAATCGTTGCCCTTGCCGGGAACAATATAATCATCGCCGTTTGCAGTATAGTAAGTATCATCGTCATCTGTTCCTGTTATAATATATCCAAAGGAATCCTTGCCAATGAAGTAGGTAGTATCTTCTACATATCTGGTCTGTTCGAGGTAATCGTGTAGATTCCATACAGTACCGTCCTTGAATGCCACGTACTCGATAGGCTCCCTGTACTTTGAAGCACCGTTCTGATAAGTACCGGGTATATTTACAGAACCCTTCTTTTCGCCCTTTACATAGAAAGTAAAGCCGTTCTCTCTGCGAACATATACATCATCGGGAGTAAGGTCTGCAAAATAGATAACATCTGTTCCTCCGTTTGACCATGCGTTTACACTATCTGTTATCTTGTCATCGCCGTCACCATAGTAATATACGAATACATCGTCACCGAAACCGCTGTTTATGATATCATTGCCCTCGCCTGCAACAACTATATTATTGCCGTCAAGATTTATAGTATCATCACCTTTACCGCTGATTATCACGTTATATCCGGGGTTTTCCGAAGTAAACAGCCTGTTCCTTTCACGCGATATAGTGATGTAATCGTTTCCATTTTTAGAAATAATAATGTCATTGCCGTTAGAAGCAGTTATATTGTTATCACCGCTGCCTGCGTGGATATAGTATTCATCGCCGCCATCGGCTGTAATGGTATCATTTCCTTCTTCGCCCCAGATAACGGTAGACTCCTTATAGCCAGTCAGCTCATCATCCTCAGCTGTGCCCTTCATTCTGTTTACGAGCTTGATTACGTCCTTATATTCAAGAGTGATATCAGAACTGAACTGTATATTCTCTACCCTACTCAGCGAGTTTTCAAAGTAGTCATCAACAAATACGAGAGTTTCGTTTTCAACATCAAGTATATACAGATCACCACCGTCACGGTAAAGGGCAAAGTGAGTATCCGATGTGTCATAGTCGAATATTATCGTATCCTCGTCACCCGAATTGCGCTCACAGTAATCGCCGATATATACATAACCGCTGCCTTTCTGTATCTTGTATGTATCGCTGCCCGAACCTGCATTGTAGGGGGTGATGTACTCGCCATCAGAAGGCTTTATAACTATTTCATCTTCCACAATGTTCCAGTAGCCGTACTCTGTCATGAAATCCTCTATCTGCTGAAGGGCTTCATTTCGTGTATTCACTGCCATAAATATATTGTCCATACGCTTGAGTATCTCACACGCCTGAGCGACAGTTATTTCCACAAATATATCTCCCTGGAGAGCATCAGGTCTGTTTTCCAGACCATATACAAGTCCGTCACGGTAAATCACAGCTTCTCCATTGATGAAATGAAGCTCATATCTCTCGGGATTTGCAGTAAGATCCTCATAGTCCTCCTTTGTCATAACTATGGAAGCCTGCTCATCAAAATTCTCGCTTACATACTCTCTGCTGATACTAACATATCCTGTTTCCTTGTATTCTTCATATTTGTCATAATACTCTTTAAAACCATCTATATATTTCAGTATATCAAATGGATCTTTAAGTGCATCGTACACACCGTCTATAAAACCTGCGTACTCATTAGCCTGATCCGTGATAGTAGGATCATCGGCAAATTTTTGGCCCGCAGCCAAAGGATCGACTATACCTTTAACTATCGCCACCGCACCTTCAATATCTGTTTTTGCATCATAATCTTCATAGGGATCTGTTGCCGCAAAAGCAGGTACTGCGCAGCCCATTGTCAGCGTCAGCGCCAACACGGATGCAATTACTCTTTTCGTCTTTTTCATGTTGAAAAACCTCCTTAGCCAGATGTTCAATATCATTCAACTGATATTGGTCTTACAAAGACGGTCTCATTATACTACACGAAAAATAATTAGTCAATAGTTTTACATTATAAATATATCATATATCTTAATATTTTACAGATTGAATAGTTATTTACTATGTTATTTATTGCATATCATCAAAGGACTATGATAAATACCGAAAAAAATATCATTTCGGGTTTGTACTGTTATCTGCTTATCTTTTCTTTCAGGTTTTTAAAAAGTTTCTCAAATCTATCACTATCGTATAATTCTTTACAAAGATCGTTATCGATAATTCTTTTATAAAGGTGATCATAAGCGGTATCGGTACTTGTTTTGACTACACGATCACTCTTGTCGTAAAGTTCGGACAGCCAGCATGGTGCATATTTTTCACCATCTGGGCGGGACTCGTAGCTATGGGCATGAAAGTATGCAGCTTCAAGCATATCAAGAGCTTTTTCCATGTTCCCTGTTTTTAGCAGCAAAACAGCCTGTTCCGCTTCATTGACCGACAAAGCACCATGGAAAAACCTTGGTTTGCCGCCTGTTATGAGATCGATCATAGCGGAGTCTGCTTTCAGTATCTCAGTTTTCTGTTCATTACTGTATGATGCATCACAATATATCTCATAGAACATTTTGTGCATATATGCCGTCAGGCTGAACAGTGCCGACTGTCTTTTTTCAAGCGCTTCTTTTCCATCAAACACATCAGCTTCAAGCATTTCTCTTGTACAGCTGATGTATGGCAGTGACGATATGATCGCCTTTGCTTTTTCCTTTTCATTCATATATTCGTATTGAAATATGAGCAGCTGTTTCGGAAAGCTGTTGTCTTCAGTGGGCTTATAGTATCTCAGCGCTCTTTCACAAAGAGATATGATCTCATCTGATATCTCATCTTTCAGTTTATCTGTATCTGCTTTACCATGCCGAAAATAAATATCCTGTAATGCAGATGCAAGATGGCACAGCAAAACGGGCTCGTTGGGATATATTTTAAGTTTTTCCCTGAGATATCTCTCTGTTTCCTCACGATCACCGGATACTCCCGATATCTGTATATGCTTCAGTATCTTGCTTATCTCGTACTCCTTGCGGCTTATATCTACACCCAGCAGATGATCGGTCGTTACATCAAAGAAATTCGCAAGGGCGGGAAGCTGAGATATATCCGGGGTCGTTCTGTCGCACTCCCACTGGCTCACCGCCCTTGATGTTATGCCAAGTGCTTCGGCTAACTGTTCTTGTGTGATATCCTGTTCCTGTCTGAGTTGCCTGATAGTTGAACCTATTGTCATCATTATCACTCCTTGTACTGATACAAAAGCGCTTTTGCTGATATCATTATAGCTTATTTATGTATATTTGGCAAGGAAGTATCTGTGGAGTTTACGTACAGCAGCGCTTTGATACTTTTAATCTTTACAACTATGGACATTTAGTGTATAATTGAAAGGCTGAAAAAATATGCCTGATCCCGGGTATATTATGATCTGTTATACCACACTTATCAGCGCGTTTGGATGCGTTCATAAATTATTTACAATATTTTTTGCAAATAATTTTATGCCTATGTGATTTTTTGCTTATATCATTTGACTGTATATAGTGAAACGTTTCAATAAGCGAGGTTTTCATATGAATGATAAAGAACTGCTGCAATTGCTGAAAAGCAATACGCAACAAGGACTTGCACAGACTGTAATGCAGTATAGTGCTTATGTACATAAGATAGCTTATACACAGCTTTGTGATGTATGCACCAGAGAGGACATCGAAGAAGCTGTAAGTGATATCTTTCTTATTTTTTACGAACTGGGTAAGAAAAACGGCTTTGATATGCGTTCGGTGCGTGCGATGCTTATGGTGATAGCAAAACGTCACTGTATAAATGTATTTCACCGACAGTGCAAACAGGAAGAAATGCTTGACTATGATGATCTGGAAAACACTATCGCAGAGGACGGCAGTGAAAATTCCGATCTTATAGATGCTATCAAACAGCTGGGTGAACCCGATGAGCTGATATTTATACGCAAGTATTACCTTGGAGAAAAAAACAAGGATATCGCCAAAGACCTTGGCATGAATATCAGCACGCTGAATATGAAGCTGTCTCGCGGACTGAAAAAGCTAAAGAAAATATTAGAGGAGGGTGTGTAATGAAGGATAAACTGAACGCATTGACAGAAAGCGTATCTCTGTCAGATGCAGAAAAGCTTGCTGATGAGCTTGCTTCCTTCGATGATGACAAGCTCACCGATGAGGAACAGCAGCGCATACTCTCTTCCGTTATGAGAAAGGCAGGATTTGAAATGAACAATACAAATAGTGTGATAACAGCAAAAAGAAATATTACATCAAGACCGAACAGTACAAATGAAGAACAGTCCACAGGAAGGATACAGCTGAGACGCGGCGGTGCGATAGCAGCTTGTATCGCAATAATCGCTGCAGGAGGAGTTATATTCTCGCTGAACAGAAATATGCACAACACTGTTCCCAATAACGACAGAGATTCTTCAATATACAATGAAGCTGTCACCACAGACTCTGAGGATGATAAAGAAAGCAGCACTAACGAGAGCGAAACGGATACTGAAGATATCATAAACGACAGCACAGCTGACAATAATGACAGCAAAACAGATAACAAGAAAGACACTAAAACAGACAGCCGAAATGATAATGAGTCGGTAATAGTTGTTGATGCCAACAAAGAGAACAACAAGGATGATAATATCAACGAAAACAAGACGGATGATACGAATAGCCTGAAAGACAGGATCCGTGAAGACATCGATGCAAAGTTGGACAACGCTTATCCTAATCATGGAATTTACAGAATAAATGATAACAGGTATCTTGTATATGATTGGAGCGAAAATGCAACAGGTGATTATATGATATATGATGTACCTTCTGATTCTATTATCGCTACTGTTCCCATGGACAAAAACTTCAGTGGTACACTTGATGATAAATTTGCAATAGCATATAAACCTTTAGATGCCCCTGTGGAATACTCCATATATGACACAAACGGAAACTTGCTTTACGATTATAATATCGATATTAAAAAAGCAGGTATATTCGACAACGAAAAACAGGGTTATGTAGTATATTCTACCCCCAACGGTAAAAAACTGATCTTTGATATCTGGAATGATGATGCCTCCAAAACAGTTTACTACTGCTTCGACTATGAAAATCAGAAAAATGCAGTTAAGATCGCTGAACTTGATAGTAAAGATTATAGATACACCCAGAAAACTGTAGTTTCAAATGATCTGCTTGTCATTTCATGCGGATACAAAGATGGCAGCAACGGTATTGATCTTTACACCCTTGACACCAACAGCAGCAATAAAAATGCAGCACACAATGTTATGAAAGGAACCAATGACCATCCGAATCCCATACCACACGTAGTAAAAGATAATGACGTTATTTATCTTGCTTTTGAAAATGATAACCGTGTTTCAACAATAAGACCCGATGCTAACGGTAATGTTAAAGTCGGCGACATAAATTTTACTGTAACTGAATATGATCTTAATACAAACGGCAATAATGGTCATGTCTGCTTGTCACAAAGCGGTAAATATGCTTTATCGGTAAATACAAATAATGGCAAGATGAAGTTCACTTTGTATGAGACTGCTGATGGTAATCTAAATGAGTTAAAAACCATAGAAAAAAGTATTTCGGATATCGGTTCTGATGAGATTTCAAAGGAATATTTCAATGAAAATACAGGTGATTTTGAATTCTTGTCCATGGAAGACGGCAAAGATCATATCATAAACTTTTTCAAATAATAACATCCAAAGCTCTCTGCCAGTTAACGGGCGGAGAGCTTTTTTACAGTATATGTATAGTTATTCTCTTGTTTCCTATATATTGATTTATCGCATCTAATAAAATAGCAATATACAACAAAATCACACTCTGTTCATTGAGTTCCAACAGTTAAAACGCCAAACAAGAACGTATTTTATTGACTTCGATAACGCGATGTGATAAGATATAAAAATGTAATAGATTTGATTGTATTTATGAAACGGAGGAAACAAACATGAAAAACAGCTTTGATAAGAAACTGGCTGTACTTCTTGCAGCGGCTATGACTATAAGTCTTTCAGCCTGCTCAAATTCAGACGATGATAAGGACGATAACAGCGACAAGTCTGCTGTGACCACCACCGAAAAAGCAACTTCCAACGACAGTGAGAACGAGACTACTGCTCCCGAAGATTCTGATTCTGAGGCAGAAACAGAACCTCCAAAGGAGCTTGAACCCGAAGATCCACCCGCAGAATATGAGATAAAAAGCCCTGTTCTCGAGAAAGCAAACGAGTTCGATCTCGGAAAGCTCAATTTCTACAACAATACCTGCATATACACTGGTGACAGCAACGATAACATCGATGTTTACGATATCAATGGCAAAAAGCTGCTGGGCGGCGGCGTAAAGCTGGTAACACAGCTCAAATATACTGAGGATGTATATACCTTCACCAAATTTGAGGGCGATATGACATACGAAGGTCTTATGGATGCAGACGGAAATGAGATACTTTCCATAGATGAACACGTAGGTACTTTTGAATCCATCAACAAACGTTTTGTAAAGGCATATATCCCCGAAGGTGCTACCACCAACGAAGACGAGGCTATATACTACGTTACACCAAACCAGTTCAGCATAACACCCGGCAATAACGATACATTCTACAAGGGCACCGTAAAGATATACGACCTTGAGAACAAGAAGTTCCTTGAAAACACCGCTTGCACTTTCGATCCCAGAGTTACCGTGTACGGCGATATCATAAGCTTCTACGATGCAGACAACAACACCGTATATGTAAATGCAGATGATGAGGTGCTGGAATTTGACTCAGACTTCGTTCCAGTAGGTGAAGACTTCCTTATCGGTTCCAAGGACGGCAAATACGTTGTAGCAGATCACAGCATGAATGAGATAATTGCCACCGACTATAATGTAAACAATCTTGATAATAGTGACTATTACTACATCATCAGGGATTATGAGAACTCAAAATCCGGCATAATGAGCGAAAAAGGCAGAACTATCATCGAGCCTAAGTACGATCAGATATATAATCTCAGTGAAGGATACTTCCAGTACAACACAGGTGAAAACTACGGTATCCTGAAGGATGACGGCACCGAGCTTACTCCTGCAGACTATCACATTATCAGCGAGCCCGTACCCGGATTCTTCACCTGCCGTACCAAGGACAATGTTAGCTCCCTTGTTGACAGGACAGGTAAGGTACTGTACACCGAATCCGGTGATGACAGTCTGTACACCTTAGATACTCCCTATTATCTCAGCAACGGCGAATACAACTATCTTATACTCGGTACAGGTGAATTCTCCCTGAAGCTGAAAAATTCGGGAACATATCTTGGAAAAAATATGCTTTACGTATACCAGGATCATGTTGTATACGATCTGGTAACAGGCGAAAAGCTGTTCGAGGATATCGACAAAGCATCAATGGCTTACGGACGTCTTTGCATAGTAAAGGACGGAAAGGTCACTGTATACAACGTAAAGTAATAGATGATAAAATCAGAGCGTTCGGCACACTGTAATGGCAGTGCCGAACGCTCTTTTTGTGGTGTATTTAAATTGCCTTAAATGCATTGTCTGAGTGATCTATGCCAAGTTGAAATTAAGCTGAAATAGGAAAAAAATCAACAATTGTTACAATCCGAAGCTGTTGCACCTTTATCATAAGTATTATTTTAAAGAATGAACCATCTTCAGCAGGTATCTCTGTATCTCAATTGCATCCTGAGAGGTAAGTCCTGAGCCTCTTTCGTAAACATCTGCATTTTTTGCACCCTGAACAGTGATATGAGTTGCGTTTGTTCCCTTTTCACCGTATTTACCGGGATCAGATATCACCTTAAGTACTAGAACTACATCAGCAAGATCTACTGTACCATCACAATTTGCATCACCTGCAATATAATAACTCATTGGAGTTGTGCCTGCTGAATAAGTACTCCAGTCCGGAAGTTCGTCAAGAGTGATAACATACTTACTCTGATAAGTCTTTTTAAGAACATAGGCTTCTGTGTATTCATCCGAGAACTTGCCGTTTTTTGTAATAAAGTTTCCGTTCCATGTGCCAAACCAAGCCCACTTTGTACCCGATGCGATAACATTATCAATATCAAATACTACACCGTTTTCACTCAGGGCTATCATCTTCTTGCCCTTGGAGTACTCAAGGATCTCAGAGAACTTTGAAGCACTGGCAGAATATGAATGCTTGTCAAGGTATAGATCTTCACCGATAACATCAACGTATTTATCTCCCGGATACCAGTTCGGATTCTGACCGTTCCATACCCAGATAAGATTATGACATCCGTATTTATTTGTAAGCTGATCATAGAGGTAAATGTAGAGTTTTTATATGCCTCTGCACCTTTCGCGCCCCACCAGAACCAGCCGCCTGATGCTTCGTGAAGCGGTCTCCAGAGTACCGGTACACCTGCATCCTGCAAACGAAGAAGCTGTTTTGCTATCCCTGCAATATCAGCATCAATGGCCTCCAGTCCCTTCTTGTCCTTTCCGTTCATGATCGCCTCTATATCAATCGTAGTATTCCTTGTATAAAAGCCGCCCCACCAGCGCGGATTTCCATTTTCTTCATCATTTCCGCTTTTAAGATACATTCCCGGAGAATTCCAGTGCCAGCAGAATGTAACTATGCCGTTTTCATTATGAAAATCAACTGCACGTTCAACTGCTTTGAAATTAGGGTCTCCGAAAGCATTTCTTGACGGAGTATATCTCATCATGTCCAGTCCGAGTATGGCAGGCTTTTTGCCTGTAACTTCATATATAGCCTTAAACTCATTACTGTCAAGTCCGTCATCAGCCACCTGTCCCGAAAGCACCTGTTTTCCGTAACCGTCACAGAGATAGGAAAAAAGTGCTTTTGTTTCTGCTGTGGCATTAGGATCACTGAGCGTTTTGCTTACCTGATATGCGGAATCAGGGATCGTTTCGGCAGGTATGATCTTTAAATAATCCACTGCGATCCATCCCCATGATTTAGTGATAGAAATCTTATGTGTGCCTGCTTTCATGATAACACGACTGAGTACAGCATCATTATATACTTCAGCCTTTGTTACAAAGGTGCCTACATAAGTTCCGTCGATGGAGATCTTATTTGTTTTGTCTCCGCCATAGCCCATTGAATTGATGATAAGATCGTAAGCTCCATCAGCCGGAATATTCACCGTAAAAGTAATCACATCATCGCTGTTAGCAAATTTTCCTACCACCTTGCCGCCTGAAGCACTGCTTTCAGATATACACTCAAGCTTACCGGTCAGAGCAGCATCTTCTGCTTCATATCTTATTTCAGCAGCTGTTGCTGTGCAAAATGGAATAGTCTGAAACAGCATTCCGAGTGCGGCTGTAAACGCTAAAGTCTTTTTCCACATAAAAATACCCTCTTTCTCAATTGAATTGATCCGGGTGATATTGCACATTATTGCGCAGTTCACCTTCAATTAACTCCCTATGATTTGATTGTATCATACTGTATAGTTGAGTTCAATTGAGCGATTATATATAGATATCAACTGTATGTAGAACAAACTAAACTGACAGTTGTACATAAAGAAATATTGAAACAGAGTTTTATATATGTTATAATGTATATATAAAAAGCTTCAGGAGGTAAGTTTATGGATGAAAAAAATGTTTTTCGGAAAAATCTTGTTAAACGCAGAAAAGAACTTGGACTTACACAGGATATGCTTGCCCAGAAACTCAATGTATCTGCACAAGCTGTATCAAAATGGGAAAATTCGAGTTATCCCGATTCTGAATTACTTCCCATGCTTGCCAAGGCACTCGGTACATCGATCGACTCTCTTTTCGGATCAAAAAACAGTGATCCGGAAACAGATATACTTCAGCTTATCCATGACCGTGTGCAGACTGTTGCACCTGAAAAGCGCTCCGAATTTGTAATGCAGATGTTATATTCGATCATTTATGCCTATAATCCTTCATTTCACCAAGCAGGGCGTATGCACAGTAAATACGACAAAGAAACTTACGCAGGCGTAAAGACTGATCAGGAAATAGCACTTGCACGCCTTAACTCTGACCTGCGATATTTCATATACCTTGAAAATCCCGAAAACGGAGTAAACGGATATTTTACTACACCAAAGAATATGGCTCGTCTTTTGAAAACACTGGCTGATGAAGATGCCATACGTATCATCAGTTACCTTGGAAGCGGAAGACGGAACAAAATGCATTCTGTCAACGTTATGTCCAAACGCCTTGATCTCCCCGAAGAAAAGGTACAAAGCATAATAGACCGTCTTGACAGACTTGGGATAGTATGGAGAGTAAGTGTTGATCTTGATGAAGGTGAGACAATTATGTACGGTTATACGCACAATCAGGCTCTGCCTATGATACTGACACTTGCACAAAGTGTATGCAACTATTTCAGTTCGTGGGATCCTTCTTATGATGTATACTCATTCGGTGTATTCAAAGATGAAACAGGACTTATAAAAAATGAACTTCCAGATGTTCATGGATGGAAAGATGACGAATAATAAAGAAACATCAATAGGGAGGTAAGTTATGAAAACGACGATAAAAATACTTATTCTTATCTGCGGTATATGTACGATCATAAGCGGCATCTGGTTTATTGCTGCAGGCATTATGGATATACCTGTACCAAAGCCTGTTATGATAATGTTTTGTATCGGCTGTCTGGTATCGGGTACAATAAATATCAAGAACGCTATCAAATTCAAAAGAGAGAAGTGAAATGATGACAAATTTAAAACGAGTTGGCATGATCAGCGGATTATGTATTATTGACCAAACCATCAAAATAGTAATCGATAAATGGCTTATGAGATCAAGACTTGAAATAGAGCACATTTTCGGATTTCACCCAAAGCTTAATACACAGCAGCTTTCTATATTCAATAACGAACTCGGACTTGGTCTGGGGATCGGAGTACTTAATGTTATAAATATCATTGTTCTGATCGTGATGATAGCTTTCTATGTATATCTTAAAAGAAAGTATAATGATAATAAATTGGTTGATCCTGCCATGATCATGTTCACATCGGGTGTAGTCTGTTCACTTATAGACAAGATCTTTTGGGGTGGAAGTCTTGATTATATTCTGTTTTTCAGGCAGATAAGTGATCTGAAAGATATTTATCTGCTGGCAGGCGGTGTACTGATTATAGTATTCATGATAAGGCAGGACATTGAGGACAAGAAAGGCAAAGCAAATAAACAAAGTCAGGCGGAATGACTCGACAGATCATAAATTAATCATCAAAACCGTGGAGTTTTGCGTCCTTTGGTACCTGTATCAGTTTGCTGTCAGCCGCTTTTTCAAGCCTGATGACGGTATTTACAATAGGCTCATCGTAGAAGTCGCCTTCCCATGCAACGATATTTCCGTCCTTGATATATACCTTCCACAGCCTGCCCAGATACAGTGACCATTCCTCGCAGATATACTTTTCATCAGCGATCGTCACCTCGTAAGCACGTTCACATTTGCCTGTGTAATCTTCATTGTATTTTTCATTCTGAAAAAGCAGATCTGTAACAAGCTTAGGCTGACTATCTCCGTAATCACTAAGCGGATACTCGGTCACTTCACGCACAGGATATTCCTTAGTTTTATAAACAGACTGAAAATATCTGTTGTCAACCATCCATTCCTCGCCGCCCAGGTCATCTTCGCCGTCATGAATCTCCATATCGTTGCGATAGTAATAATCATTGCCGTCTGTGGTGCTTATCTGATGCTCGTTCCTGCCGGAACCTGCCCAGCGGAATTCCAACGTAAAGGGTTTATCGGCACTGCTGATATAGTTTCTCCATTCTTCAACAACACCAGTCGGCTCAACATCCTGACCGATCTTGACACCTTCGTTCAAATCGAACAGTCCGTACTTTTCGGTATCATATTTCAGCCATTCCATGTTATCCTTTGGCTTCTTTTCCTGCTTAGTTCCTTCATCACCTGCCATATGCTGCTCGGCGTGCTCGATGATCTCGGCTATCTCACCGCTTGCGACCTGTTCTGTGCGATATGCTTTCATAAAGGTCATGCCCGCACCATCACGGAAATTCCATGCCGCCCTCAGTTCACCGTTACAGATAAGAAGATAATCTGTTGTGTCATCACCTTCCCATACCTCGACAGTAAGATCATCGCTGTCTGATCCTATATTGAAGCTGTACATATACTCGTCACTTTCGATAATGCTCTTCGGAAAGGGTATCGGCGATACATCACCATTAAATTCTTCGGCAGGATAGAACACATCATATCCTTCGGGACGATAAAAATCCTTGCCTTTGCCATCGGTGAAATACTCATAGAATTCCTCATCCTGATAGTATGGCGAGTCATCGATCACAGCATCAGTCCGCCTACTTGTCGTTTGCAGATAAAACAATGCGTCGCCGTCTGTTTGGATAATAAACGCAGTGGTTCGACGATCATCAAGATAATAGTACTGAGTCTCGCAGTAAGGGTCGGGCAGTGATCCTGCGATATCTGTAATATAGCTTGTCTTGATATGCTCCGTACCGACTGTGTATTCAGCATCCTCAAAGATATATCCCAGTGCCGAATATGCGATCATCATATCCCGAAGCTTAACCGCAGTATCGTCATCAGGCTTAAAATATGTTGCCTCAGATGTCGAGCGCTCCGCCCATGCAAAAACATCATCGGCAGAATAAGAAAGCAGATACTCTCCTTCTTCGGTCTTAAAGCCTACAGAAAGTATTTTATCATTTGCCGCGGCATCGAACTTTTCTGAATCATCCATCACCTCTGTCACAAAGGCATAAAGCTCTTTTGCATCAGGGATCCTGCAGCAAAGATCATCCCCGAACAGGTTCTTTGATGATGTCCTTGCCTGAACATTTTCAACTAAAGAAATATCATTTCTTTCACTTGTTTTTTTACTATCCGTAATAAGACTCTCACTGTCCTGCCTGCCGGATCTGTCTGCATTTCCGGTATTTATCTTTCCACAGCCTGTAAGCAGAAGGCTGAAAGCTGTTAGTATCAATATATGTTTTTTCATAATTGTCTCCTGTATTTTCAGTTTTAACTTATGTACCGATCCTTTATGTATTCATCAATAGACATACCTCGTATTGATTTCACTATCCCTGATCTACAGGTGTTTTCGGGCGGCTCTTTCAGTATAACACTTATATTATAACATATTTTGAGACGTTATACAAGCATGACGGTGATATCTTATTTTTTAAATTATGGTTATCCCCTTAACACACCACAAGTAAGATCACTGCACCAAAGCAGCCAAAAGCCTTAAATACGCACTGTTTCCCAGCTTACGACGGTTGAATTTGTAACAGTATTCGGCAGCATATAACGCTGTGTGGATCTTTTC
>ODAI012111363.1_pt1 | contig 37307 bp, 46 predicted proteins | sample 1539321 | NCBI WGS metagenome assembly ODAI01 (sample SAMN02144231, study PRJEB22623) | gut metagenome | biome: sheep rumen | host: Ovis aries | place: New Zealand
AATATGATGTATTAGTAGGAATCAATCTATTAAGAGAAGGTCTAGATATACCAGAAGTATCATTAATCGCAATCCTAGATGCAGATAAAGAAGGTTTCTTAAGAAGTACAAGAAGTCTAATTCAAACAATAGGTAGATGTGCGAGAAATGCAAATGGACATGTTATCCTATATGGAGATAAAATAACAGACTCTATGCAAGAAGCAATGGACGAAACCAATAGACGTAGAAAAATACAAGAAGCATATAATAAAGAACATAATATTGTACCTAAAACGATAATTAAAGAGATTAAAGAGGTAATTACAAATAATATTAAGGAAGTAGAAAATAAAGAACGTAAATTATCTAAGAAAGACAAGGAAAGAATTATTCAAGAATTAGAATCAGAAATGAGAAAAGCAGCGAAGAATTTAGATTTTGAAAGAGCGATGGAATTACGTGATGCATTGTTTGAAATGCAGAGTGAATCATAGTATAATATAATAGGAGGTATATATATGAGTGGTGTATTAATAGACTTAGGATTTATAAAAATATATTGGTATTCATTGTTTATATTTATGGCATTATTAGTGGGTGGTTCACTTGCTTTACGTGAAGGAAGAAAATGGGGTATAAAAGAAGAATTGATGATAAATATGTTCTTCTATCTTATTCCAATATCTATAATAGGAGCTAGATTATATTATGTAATATTTAATTGGTCTTATTATAGTAAAAACTTACTTGAAATATTTGAAATTTGGGAAGGTGGATTAGCAATCCATGGAGGTATTTTATTTGGATTAATATTTGTACTTCTTTACTGCGCTAAAAATAATATCAAATTCTTTAGAATGTCAGATATCTTAGTAGTTAGTTTAATAATTGGTCAAGCAATTGGTAGATGGGGTAATTTCTTTAATCAAGAAGCCCATGGAGGTATAGTAGATCCAGAATTCTTACATAGAATTATTCCATTTAATTTTATAGTAGAAGGAATGAATATAGGTGGAGTATACTATCATCCTACATTCTTATATGAATCACTATGGTGTTTATTAGGATTTATAGTATTATTAATAATTAGAAATTTAAAATATACAAAAGTTGGTCAAGTTACAGGATTTTATTTCATATGGTATGGTATAGGTAGATATATTATTGAGTCTATGCGTACCGATAGCCTTATGTTAGGCAACTTTAAAATGGCACAAATAATATCAATCGCAATGGTAATAATTGGTATATTAATTGTAATATTTAGAGGAAAAGGATATAAATTAGAAGGCCAATATAATTCAATTAGTGAATAGAATAGAGTGATTATATGAAAACTAAAGTAGTAGTTTTAGGTGGCGGAACTGGTATGTCCACATTATTAAGAGGATTAAAGGATTATCCCCTTGATATAACTGCAATAGTATCAGTATGTGATGATGGTGGAAGCACAGGTAGATTAAGAAAAGAATTTAATAATCCTGCCGTAGGTGATATAAGAAAAGTAATCGCGTCATTATCAGAAACAGAACCGCTATTTGAAAAACTATTAAATTATGAATTTCATACAAATAGTGATTTAGATGGTCATAAAGTAGGTAATCTGCTTTTAACCGCATTAGGTGAAATATCAGGAAATATGTCAGATGGTATTGAATCTATAAGTAAAGTATTGAATTTAAAAGGAAAAGTAATACCATTAACTGAAGATAATGTAACATTAGTAGGTGAAATGAAAGATGGACAAATCATTGAAGGTGAACATAATATAACATTATCACATAAGGGTATTAAAAGAGTATATTATAAAGAAAAACCAGCCGCAACTGAGGCTAGTATAAAAGCAATAGAAGAAGCAGATTTAATAATATTAAGTATAGGTAGTATATATACAAGTATTATACCTAATTTATTAATTCCAGAAATAGTAAAAGCAATAGATAATTCTAAAGCTAAAATAATGTATATATGTAATATGATGACACAACCAGGAGAAACAGATGGATATAAAGCAAGTGATCATGTTAAATTGTTAAATAAATATTTAGGTATAAAGAAAATAGATACAGTAATAGTAAATAAAGAAAAAATAAGTAAATCAATAGCTAAAAAATATGAAACATTAGAGCAAAAAGATCAAGTAATATATGATAAAAAAGAATTAGAAAATCTTGGCATAACAATAATCGCGGATGATTTAGTTGCATTAGAAGGAACGATAATCAGACATAATGTAAGAAAACTTGCGTTCCATATATTTAGTAGGGTGATATAATGTCTTTTACAGGTGAAGTTAAAAACGAAATAAGTAAACAAGAATTTAATGAAATTGGTAATATATCTATATTATCAGCAATACTAAGTAACAGTGTAATTTCAAAAGATTCGATAAAAATAACAACTGAAAATGCTTCAGTAGCTAGATATATATATAATTTAATAAAAGAATTATATAATATAAACCCTAAAATAACAGTGCGTAAAGGATATAATTATAATAAAAAGTTATTATACATAATAGAAATACTAAATAATATAGAAAAAATTATAAGAGATACAGGTCTTATAGATGGTATTATTCCTAAATCATTTGTAATAGATGATGAAGAATTAATAAGATACTATTTAAAAGGTGTTTTCTTAATGTCAGGAAGTATAAATGATCCAAAAAAATCAAGATACCATCTTGAATTTGTTGTTGATAATGAATCATATGCATCATTTATAAATAATTTATTAAATACATATAATTTAAATAGTAAGTATTTAAAACATGAAAATCGATATATGGTATATGTAAAAGAAGCAGAAAAAATAGGAGATTTTCTAAGAATTACAAACGCTACTCAAGCATTATTTTATTTCGAAGATATAAGAATTTATAGAGATCATAAAAATATGACTAATAGATTAAATAATTGTGAACAAGCAAATGTAGATAAAATGATTCAATCAGCAGCAGAAGAAGTTAAAGCAATTGAATTAATAGAATCCATAGGTGGTTTAGATTTATTAGATGATAAAGTAAAAGAAGTGGCTATATATAGAAAAAAATATCCTGAAGTATCACTTCAAGAATTAAGTGAGATAATTAGTTTAGAAACAGAACGTGAAATAACTAAGTCAGGACTTTATCACAGAATGAAAAAAATTAAAGACCTTGCAAAAAGAATAAAAGATAGTCAAAAGTAATTTTGGTTATCTTTTTATTGTTTTCTTTACTTTCTTCTAGTATAATATTAGATAGGAAATTGATGAATGGAGGGTACTCATGAAAGTAATATTTATTAAAGATTTAAAAGGTCAAGGTAAAAGAAATGATATAAAAGAAGTAAAAGACGGGTATGCTGCATTCTTAATAAAAAACAAATATGCAATTCAAGCAACAGAAGATAATATAAAATCACATAATAGAGAATTAGCGAAAGAAGAAGCATTAGAACAAGAACATATAAAAGAATGTGAAAAAATTAAAGATAAACTTTCAAAAATAACATTAGAGTTCAAAGTTAAAACAGGTGCTGCTGATAAAGTATTTGGAACAGTAAGTACTAAAAGTATAGCAGAAGAATTAAAGAATAAAGGGTTCAATATTGATAAGAAAAAAGTCATGTTAGAAAATTCAATTTCATCATTAGGAACACATAACGTTAATATTGAGTTACACAAAAAGGTAATAGGGGTAGTAAAAGTAAGATTAGTTAAGGAGTAGATATTATGGCAGAATTACCACATGACATAAACGCAGAGAAATCAGTCTTAAGTGAAATGCTTTTAACTGAATATGCCCTACAAAAAGGTGTAGAAACATTATCAGTTGACTCATTCTATGATAAACATAATGGTATGATTTTTGAAGCAATATCATCCCTTGCGAATCATGGATCACCCGTTGATTTTGTTACAATAACATCAGAACTAGATAAAAGAAAACACCTAACTGAAATAGGTGGAGTAGAAGTATTATCAGAGATATTAAATAAAGAAGGAACAGCAGTTAATATTGATGAACATATCAAAATTGTTGAGGATAAAGCAATATTAAGGAGTCTAATTAATACAGCAGATTTAATTAGTAGAGAAAGTAATTCATCTTCTCTATCAATTACAGAAATATTAGATACAGCTGAAAAAAGAATGCTTAACGTCATCAAAAATAGACGTGGAAGTGAATTTAAAAATATCAATGATGTAGTCGCTAAAGCAAAAGCAGATATTGAAAAACTATCAGAAAAGAATAGTGATATTACAGGTATTCCTACAGGATTTAGAGATATAGATAAATTAACTTCAGGATTACATCCTAATGAATTAATTATTATCGCAGCTCGTCCTGCCATGGGTAAAACAGCCTTTGCACTTAATTTAGCAACAAATATGGCAATTAATAGTAAAAAATCAGTTGCTCTATTTAATATGGAAATGGCTGCTGAACAATTAGCGTTCCGTATGTTAGCGAGTTTAGGTCAAATATCACAAGGCGCAATTAAAACAGGTAATTTAAATCAAAATGATTGGAAAAAACTAGGTTTAGCGATTTCGAATTTATCAGATACTAAACTATATATAGATGATAATGCAGGTTCTACAATAAGTGAAATAAGAGCTAAATGTAGAAGATTGGCTGCCTCAGCAGATGGACTAGATGCAGTAATTATCGATTACCTTGGACTAATTAGTGGTGGAGATAGTAGATATGCTGGAAACAGACAAATGGAAGTTTCTGAAATATCAAGATCATTAAAAACACTTGCCATGGAATTAGGTATACCAGTAATTGCATGTGCCCAATTATCACGTAATGTTGAAGGAAAAGATAGAAAAGATAAAAAACCTATGTTAAGTGACTTAAGAGAATCAGGTTCAATCGAACAAGATGCTGATATAGTCGCATTCCTATATAGAGAAGATTATTATAATAAAGAAAAAGTAAGAGTAGATACACCTTACATAAGTGATAGTTTATTTATTATAGCTAAGCACCGTAATGGTCCTACTGCTGAAATTCCATTATTCTTTAATCGTTCAACAAGTACTTTCAAAGATGGAGATAATGTAGTACAAGAGTAGAGGTGAAAGAATGAAAAAGGTAATATCAGGAATAATAGTATTATTCTTAGCGGTAATAGTTATTGTTCTTGCCTATAATTATAGGGATACAAAAAGTCCTAATTCATACTATAAAATATATTTAAATGATGAAGTTTTAGGTGTTATACAATCTAAAGATAAGTTAGATAAATATATAGATGCAGAAAGTGAAGTAATTAAAAAGAAATATGGTGTAGATAGAGTTTATGCTCCAGCCGGTTTAGTTGTAGAAGAATTATCTTCATATAATCAAGATGTAATTGATATAGAAGATGTATTTAGAAAAATTAATGCAAAAGCTGAATTAACAATTGATGGTTATCAAATAACAGTAAAAACAAATGATGATCCTAAAATTATCTACGTAACAAAAGAAGAAATCTTCACAAATGCAGTATTAAACTTAATTAAAACATTCGTTGGTTCAGAAAAATATGAAAACTATATCAATGATAACCAAAATGAAATCATAGAAACAGGTAGTATAGTAGAAAACGTATATGTACAAAATGATATTACAATTAAAGCTATGCATATACCAGTAGATAAAAAAATTTACAGTAACGAAAAAGATTTATCTAGTTTCTTATTATATGGTGAAGAAATAAATAAAAGAGAATATACTGTAAGAATAGGTGATACTATTAGTAGTGTTTCCCTAGCAAACGAAATCAGTACAGAAGAATTTTTAATCTCAAATCCAAAATTCAAAGATAAAACTAACTTATTACATGCAGGAGAAGTTGTTAATATAGCAGCTACTAACCCACAAATTGAAGTAGTATTAGAAGAATTTGAAATTGTAGATAAAGAAAGTTTATACACAGTAGAAGAAAGATATGATGAAACAATGTATGTCGGATCTTCTAAAGTTGTACAAGAAGGACAAAATGGTTTAGTCAGAGTATCTCAAAATGTCCAAACAATTAATGGACAAATTACATATGTAGATCCAGTAGCTAAACAAGAATTAACACCAACAGTATCAAAGATAATATTGAGAGGTAGTAAAATAGTACCACATATTGGTGATTTAAGAAACTGGGCATGGCCAGCTGCGCCAGGTGGTTCTATCACAAACGACTTTACTTGGAGAATTAACCCAGTAACAGGTAAACGTGAACACCATTCAGGTGTCGATATTTCAGGTACTGGATATGGTTCACCAGTTTATGCCGCAAATAATGGTACCGTTGAAAGAAAACGTTATGATAGTGCATATGGATATCATATTGTAATTAATCACAATAATGGATATTACACAGTATATGCTCACTTATCTAGATTCGCACCAAATACAGATGTTGGTACAGTAATACCACGTGGTACAGTAATTGGATACGTTGGTAGTACAGGTATGTCAACAGGACCACACTTACATTTTGAAATGTGGAAAGATTGCACTTTCTGTAGAATAGATCCATTAACATTCTATAGATGATAAGAATAATTTGTATTGGTAAAATAAAAGAAAAGTACATAAAAGATGCTTTATTAGAATACCAAAAAAGATTAAGTAAATATACAAAACTAGAATTAATAGAATTAGCGGATTATGATGGAGATATACCTACAGTATTAAAAAAAGAAAGTGAACAAATACTAAAATATATTAATGATAAGTCATATATAATAACATTAGAAATAGAAGGAGAGCAATTAGACTCAGTAGAGTTCAGCAAAAAAATTGATAATATATTAATAAATAATTCAGATATAACATTTATCATAGGTGGTTCATATGGATTATCTAATGATGTAAAGAATAGAAGTAATTATAAATTATCATTTTCTAAAATGACTTTCCCACATCAATTATTTAGAGTAATGTTATTAGAACAAATTTATAGAAGTTATAGAATTATAAATAATGAATCTTATCATAAATGAATAAAAAGAAATATAATCACTCACTATATATTAGGGAGTGATTTATTTTGAAAAAATTTTTCATTAGTTTATGTATTGTTATTATGATTATATTCATATCTAAAGATAAAATAGTTATACCAAAAGAAGCAATAAGAATAAGGATCATCGCATCATCAAATGAAAAGAAAGATCAAGAAATCAAAAAAGAAGTAAAAAACAGCATAGAAAGTGATATATATAACTTATTAAAAGATACCACTAACATAGAAGAAGCTAGAAGCATTTTAAAAGATAACATACCTACTATAGATAAAAAAGTAAACCAAGTATTAACAAAATATCAAGAAAAGTATAATTTAAATTACGGATATAATTATTTCCCAGCTAAAGAATACAAAGGTATAAAATATGATGAAGGATTATATGAATCACTAGTAGTATCAATAGGTGAAGGTAAAGGAGATAATTGGTGGTGTGTAATGTTCCCGCCATTTTGTTTAATGGAAGCAGAAAATAATAACACAAGTGAAGTAGAGTATAGATTAATAGTTAAAGATTTATTAAATAAATATTTTAAATAAAATCACGTATATTTTTATAGGTGATTATGTGGTTATATTATTAGGTTTAAGTTTATCAATGGATGCCTTTTCTTTAGCTATTATATATGGAATAAATAAATTAAGTAAAAGAAAAGAAATCTTGTTATCAACTATAGTTGGAATATATCATTTTATAATGCCAATAATAGGAAGTAGAGTTGGGAATATTATTTTTAATTACTTACCAGTAGACCCCAACATAATAGTATCCATATTGTTTATCATAATAGGTATAGAAATGTCATTAAGTAAAGAAGACAAACCAAAACCAATAGATAACATATTTGGTATGTTATTATTTGGTTTAGCAGTTAGTATAGATAGCTTAGTGTCAGGAATAGGATTAAAATACATAACTAATCATATTCTATTATCTGCATTGTTTATATCGTTAACAAGTTTTATATTAACATATATAGGATTATCATTTGGTAAGAAAATTGGCTTCAAATTAGGTAAGATATCAAACATTGTAGGAGGGATAGTACTAGTATTACTTGGCATAATTTACCTTTTTAAATAACATTAAAACAGTAATAATATTGCAAATACTTTCTAAAACTTATATAATATATTTATAATATGTAACGTGATGAAGAAATATTCATAGTTTATATTAAGTGGAGGAAGTATGAAGCGTATAATTATAGATGGTGGAAAAACATTAAAAGGAACAATCAGAGTTAGTGGCGCTAAAAACAGTGCCGTTGCTTTAATACCAGCCGCGTTACTTGCTAATGGTGTAGTAACAATAGATAATGTTCCTAATATTTCAGATGTAGATGCCCTAGAAGAAATAATGGTTTTTTTAGGCGCGAAAATTAAACATGTTGGAAATACTCTAACAATTGATACATCTAAAGTAGTAAATAAAGAAATACCACGTGAAATCAGTGATAAATTAAGGGCTTCTTATTATTTTATGTCCGCGTTACTAGGAAAATTCAAAAAAGTAACAATGCATTTCCCAGGTGGATGTTCGATAGGTGCAAGACCAATTGATCAAACCTTAAAAGGATATAAAGCATTAGGCGCTAAAGTAGTAGAAGATGGAGATAAATTCAATGTAAAAGCTAGTAAATTAATAGGTGATGATATATATTTGGATATGCCATCAGTAGGTGCAACAGTAAATATAATTATTTCATCTTGCTTAGCGAAAGGTATAACAGTAATTCATAATGCTGCTAAAGAACCAGAAATAGTAAACTTAACAACATTCTTAAATAATATGGGTGCAAAGATAAAAGGTGCTGGTACAAGTAATATAACAATTGAAGGTGTAAAAGAATTAGGCGGTTGCTATACAGAAGTAATTCCAGATAGAATAGAAGCAGGTACTTACATTATTGCAGGTGCTTTAATGGGAGATAAATTAAAAATAGAAAACTTAATTCCTAAACATATTTCTTCATTTTTATCTAAATTAGATGAAATGGGAGTTAAATTAGAAATAGGCCCTGATTATGTAATAGTATCAAAATCAAAAAAATTAAAAGCAGTTAATATTAAAACATTAGGCTATCCTGGATTTGCTACAGATTTACAACAACCAATTACACCATTATTATGTATGTGTAGTGGTACAAGTAAACTAGAAGAAACAATTTATGAAAATAGATTTAAACATGTTCCTTACTTATTAGATATGGGCGCAAAGATTGAAACAGTAACAAATAGAATAGCTAAAATAACAGGTCCAACTAAATTTAAAGGATGCCAAGTAAGTGCTACTGACTTAAGAGCAGGTGCATGTATGGTTTTAGCCGCTTTAGCTGCATCAGGTAAAACGACAATAGATAATGCTGATTATATTTTAAGAGGATATGAAGATATTGCCAATAAATTAACAAATGTAGGTGCATCAGTAAAAATAACTGATATTTAAAATATTAATGCATAAGATTAAGTAGATTAAAAATCTACTTTTTTTATGGAGGTAATATGAAAAAGATATTAATAACAATTATAGTAGTTATAAGTATATTCCTAATATATAATATATTTAATGATAAAAAAATATATTATGTTTCCATAAGTGATTTAACAGCTAAAGATAATACTAAGTCCTATGGTTATATAGATTATATAGAAGATTATCTAGATGAATTAAACCTATTAGAAAGACATACAAAGATAAATCTAAATGAAGATAGAATAACAGACATAATAAGAAATATTAATGATAATATAGAATATGAAGATAGAACATTAAAAAACATATTAATAAAAGCCGATATACTAACATTATCAATAGGTTATAATGACTTAATAAGTAAATTAGATAATTACAGTGATTATGAGATAAATAACTATATTCAAACATATTTAGACGATCTTGATAAACTATTTAAATTAATAAGAGAATATGATAAAGAAGATATAGTAATGGTAGGATACTATAATATATATAATAAAGACTATGATGAAGTGATAGATTATATAAATAATGAAGTAAAAAAAATATCTAATAAATATAAAATTAGTTTTATAAATCCATCCGATTTAAAAGAATATGTAGATGGTAAATTTATAATAATAGAAGGTCAACACTTATTATTTGATAAAATAAGATATATTATAGATAAAAATATTAAAGTAAATAAAAGTAAATTTTAAAATATTTTGTTGCATTTTTCTTAATTTATATGTTATAATACATTTGCAATGAATTTCTATGACTTGAATTAGTCATGGCGGAAGGAGATATAGTATGAAAAAGAATATACATCCAGATTATGTTGATACAGAAGTTACTTGTATTTGTGGAAACAAATTCACAGTTAAATCAACAGTAAAACAATTACATGTTGAAGTTTGTGATAAATGTCATCCATTCTATACTGGTGTTCAAGGTGCTACTAAGAAAACTGGTAGAGTTGAAAAATTCAATCGTAAATATGGATTAAATCAAGATAAAGCAGAATAATCTGCTTTTTTTGTTACATAATATGACATTTCTTGATAAACTGTTATATTTATAATATAATTAAATAGGAGATGATAATATGAAAATAGGTATTGCTTCTGATCATCACGGAATTGATGAAAGACATAAAATCAAAGAATACTTAGAAAGTAAAGGATATGAAGTCGTAGATTTTGGACCATTTGCCCCTGAATCAGTAGATTATCCTGAATTTGCATTTAAACTAAGTAAAGAAGTGGCAAGTAAAAAAATAGATAAAGGTATTTTGCTATGTGGTACAGGCATCGGTATGTCTATCGCAGCTAATAAAGTAAAAGGAATTAGATGCGCAAGAGTGGTAGATGAAGAAGATGCAATGTATGCTGCATTACATAACCATGCAAATGAAATTGCCTTTTCTGCTAGATTACCATATGAATTAATGATTGCTATCATTGATAAATATCTAACTACATCACCATCACAAGAAGAAAGACATGTTAGAAGAGTTAACATGATAGATAACTATAATGGCTAAAACAATATTATATTTAGTAGTAGCAGTTATAACAATGTGGACGTTAGATGGTGTTAGAATAAATGATATTTTTAAAAAGAACAGAATTATTCAAGCAAGAATAATGTATCTATTCTTAACATTATCAATAACTTATTTAGTAGTAAATTTTATATATGATTTTCTAAACTTATAAGGAGTTAATATGAAAAAACTATTACTATGTTCATTCTTAATTATAGTAGTAACATATGTAGTAAGTTTTATGTTTGTAAGAAAAGATCCATTAAAAAGATTTAATTTCAATGAGAATAGTACAATCCGAGTAAAAAGAACTTCAGGTAATATAGAAGAAATTCCATTTGAAGACTATATAATAGGTGTAGTATCAGGTGAGATGCCTGCAAGTTTTGATATTGAAGCCTTAAAAGCACAGGCAGTAGCAGCTAGAAGTTATGCTTTAACAAAAATGATTCAAAATAAAGATAATGATTATGATGTAGTAGACACTATAAGTAATCAAGTATATCAAGATGATGCTACATTAAGAGATAAATGGAAATCATCATATGATACCAATATTGCCAGAATAAAAGAAGCAGTATTAGGTACAAGAGGAGAATATTTAACATATAATGGGGAAGTAGTAAATGCTTTCTTTTTTTCTACCAGTTCAGGTAAAACAGAAAACTGTAAAGAAGTATTTGGAGGTAATTTACCATATTTAATAAGCGTAGATTCAAAATGGGATAATATTTCACCGGTATTCAGTACAAATAAAACATTTAACTTAAATGATTTTTATGCAGCATTAGATTTACCATATCAAGATTCAGTAGTAGTTGATATATTAGAAACAACCTCCACAGGTAGAGTAAAAACATTAAAAATAAATGATAAAGAATTTAAAAGTACAGATATAGTAAAAATACTTTCGTTAAGATCATCTTATTTTGAAATAGAGCAAGAAGGTAATCAAATATTTATAAACACTAAAGGGAATGGTCATGGTGTAGGAATGAGTCAATATGGTGCGTTAGGTATGGCAAAAGAAGGATATAAATACGATGAAATACTAAAACATTATTATACAGGCGTGGAAATATCAAAAATATAGTATAAAAATAAAAAAACTATCCACACTTAAAATAGAGGTGAAATTATGAATAGTATTAAGAAATCAATTTTATATGTCTTCACATTTGCGGTATTAGGAGGTTTGCTAACAGGAGTATTTTTAGTTTTTAAATCTCCTCAAGATCAAGCGGTAAATGCCCCAGTCTTAGAAAGAATAATTCCAGTTGTTTCGTCAAATAATAATATTATTAAGCCATTTGTAGACAATGATATTACTATTATTAAAAACTATTATGATTGGCAAAACAAAGAGGACCAACCAGATAGTCTTATATTCTATAATAATACATATATGCAAAATACAGGTGTAATATATGGAAAACAAGAAGCATTTGATGTAATTTCAATCGCTGATGGCGAAGTAATAAAAGTAGAAGATAATGAATTGGCTGGTAAAACAGTAGAAATAAGACATACCAATGATGTAATTGGTGTATATCATTTTGTATCAGATGTTAATCTTAAAGTTAACGATAATATAAAACAAGGTACTATATTAGGAAAAAGTAGCATATCTAACTTAGTTGATAATACAAAAAATCAATTATATTTTGAATTGATAGTAAAAGGTGAATTAGTTAATCCAGAAAATTACTATGGTAAAAGTATAAATGAAATATAAGAGCTAATGCTCTTTTTTGGTATTAAAAAACTCCTAATTTATATAATTAAATAGGAGTGATAAAATGAATCATATAATTAAGAGTAGAGTAATAGAAGAAGCTAATTATATAATAACAACTAAAAAGACTATAAGAGAGTTAGTATCTATCTATAACGTATCAAAAAGTACTATCCACAAAGACCTACATGAAAGATTAAAAGAAATAAATATAGAATTATATAATAAGGTAAATAAAATAATGCAATATCACACTGAAATTAAGCATATAAGAGGTGGTAACGCGACTAGAATAAAATATTTAAATAAATAGTTGAAATAATATAAAATATGGTATAATTGAATTAGGTGAGTTTATGAATTACGCAGTATTAAAAGATTCAATATTATATATAATGGTGCCTATGATTTTCGTAGCGCTTTTCACACCATTAATTAAAGTAGTTGCATTCCATATTAATGCACTAGATATACCAAACGGAAGAAAGATTCATAGTAAGCCAATTCCTAATCTAGGAGGCTTAGCGGTAGTAACAGGTTTCCTACTTGGATATATGTTATTTGGTGAACCAAGTGTACTTATGAATTCAGTATTAATTGGTACATTCATAATAGTAATAACAGGAATGGTAGATGATATAAATCCGATACCTGCTAAAATTAAATTTATTTTTCAATTAGTAGCAGTATTGGTTGTAGTTTTATATGGAAATATCAACATATCAAAATTAACAGTATTTGGATTCTTAATTGATTTCCAATGGTTCACAATTCCATTAACAGTACTATTCTTATTAGCGTGTATCAACTGTATTAATTTAATAGATGGAATGGATGGCTTATCATCAGGAATAAGTGCAATGTATTTCTTAACAGTTGGTATTATAAGTTTGATGATGGGTAGAGTTGGAATATATTATGTAATTTCATTAGTAATGTTAGGATGTACATTAGGATTCTTAATTCACAATTTCCATCCAGCAGATATATTCTTAGGTGATTCAGGATCAATGTTCTTAGGATATATCATTGGCGTAGTTGCGTTATTAGGTTATAAAACAATTGTGTTAACATCATTAGTAATTCCACTACTTATTTTAGCGATACCACTATTAGATGTAGTATTCGCAATCATAAGAAGAAAACTAAAGGGTGAGAGTTTTGCTAAACCAGATAAATCACATATACATCATCAAATATTAAAAAGAACATCATCACAAAGAAAAGCAGTATTAATTATATATTTAGTACAAGCCTTATTCTCAGCTGCATCTATAGTATATGTATTACATAGTCCAAAATTAGGTTACATATTATATGGAATACTAATGGTAATAGTATTGGTATTTGTATTAACAACAGATGTAGTATTTGATTTTAAAAAGAAAAAATAGACTTTATAAGTCTTTTTTTGTTAATAAATGTAAAATATGAAATAATAAAAATAATAATTAAAATATAAAATGTTATAATTAAAATAGGTGATGTTATGCGTAGAGATTTTTGTGCATCTGCTTATGTTATAGATCCAAAGACTAAAAAAATATTATTAGTAAAGCATAGAGATTATAACACATGGATTCAACCAGGAGGACATGTTATAGGAGATGAAGTCCCAGAAGAAACAGCAGAAAGAGAAACATACGAAGAAACAGGAATTAAAATTAAAATAATAGGAGAGAGATTTCCAAGAGAAAGTGATTTTATAAGACCGTTAGGAGTACAAAAAAATTATCGTGATGATATAACACATGTAGATTTCATATATGCAGCAGTGCCATATGATAATACATTAATATCATTTGATAGAAAAGAATCTGTATTAGCCGGTTGGTTTAGTAGAGAAGATTTAGATCACATGGATGTATTTCCAGATATTAAAATCACTATGGACTATATTTTAGAAAATATTATCAAATAATACTATGTCTAGGAAAAATATTACCTATTTAAACATAAAATAAAGACTAAATATAATCAAATATTTAGCCTTTTTTATTGATATTTATATTATTATGTCCACTATTGTATACTGATTTCAATTTTGGATGTAAAAAAGTATCAAGGTCAATATATACATAATCTTCACCACTCAACTGATTGATTATTATAGTTTCAACATCAGATATTTGCATAACCATTTTTCTAACGATATCCATATCCAGCATACTTATATCTTCAGGTAAATAAACTAAAAACATACTATTATTTTTAGCCATCATATTGTAAAAAATGTTAATCTATGATTTAATAATTCATCGCGCATATGCCAACTCGGTAATAATATATATTTTAATTAATAAAAGTAAACAAATATTTACATTTTTAACATATTGTGGTATGATTATGCAGTTCGGGGTGAAATTATGAAGAAAATTAAGAATATCGCGATAATAGCCCATGTCGATCATGGTAAAACAAAATTAGTAGATAGATTATTAAAATCATCTGGTATGTTTAGAGCAAACGAGAATATTGATGATCTATCAATGGATTCTAACGCTATTGAAAGAGAAAGAGGAATTACAATATTAGCTAAAACAACAGCTATTGATTACAAAGACTATAGAATTAATATAGTAGATACTCCAGGCCACGCAGATTTTGGTGGAGAAGTAGAACGTATTATGAATATGGTTGATGGTGTTATTTTAGTTGTAGATGCTTATGAAGGACCAATGCCACAAACTAAGTTCGTACTTAAAAAAGCATTAGAAGCTAAAATTACTCCAATCGTAGTAGTAAATAAGATTGATAAAGATTCAGCTAGACCAAAAGAAGTAGTAGATGAAGTAATGGAATTATTCATTGACTTAGGTGCTGATGTAGATCAATTAGATTTCCCTGTTATTTATGCTTCAGCATTAGCAGGTACATCTAGTTATTCACCAGACAAGAATACTCAAGAAGAAACAATGGCTCCAATCTTAGATACAATCTTAGAACACATACCAGATCCTAAATCTAATGAAGGTGAAGGATTACAACTCCAACCAGCATTATTAGATTATACTGATTTCGTAGGTAGAATTGGTATAGGTGTAGTAAAAAGAGGACACGTTAAAGTAAATGAAATGGTTTCATGCATGAGATTAGATGGAACAGTAAAACAATTTAGAATCCAAAAAATGTATGGCTTCTTAGGCTATAAGAGAATTGAAATCGAAGAAGCAGAAGCCGGAGATATTATCGCAATAGCAGGTTTACCTGATATATCAGTAGGTGAAACTATTTGTACAGTAGGTAAAGAAGAAGCTCTACCTATATTAAGAATAGATGAACCAACATTACAAATGACATTTGGAGTAAACTCATCTCCATTTGCAGGTAAAGAAGGTAAATTATTAACTGCTAGTAAAATAGAAGATAGATTAAGAAAAGAAACTGAAAGAGATGTATCATTAAAAGTAGAACCAGCAGATAATGAATCATTTATCGTATCTGGCCGTGGTGAATTACACTTATCTATTTTAATTGAAAACATGAGAAGAGAAGGATTTGAACTTCAAGTTTCAAAACCAGCTGTAATCATTAAAGAAATAGATGGTGTTGAATGTGAACCATATGAAGATTTACAAATCGATGTGCCAGAAGAATATGTTGGTAATGTTATTACCGCGTTAGGTTCAAGAGATGCTGAAATGGTAAATATGAGTCCATCAGGTAATCAAACAAGATTAACATACATTATTCCTTCAAGAGGTTTAATCGGATTTGCAACTGAATTCATGACAATGACAAAAGGTTATGGTATTATGAACCATACTTATAAAGAATATAGAAAAATGGCATCAGGTAATGTTGGAGAAAGAAAACTTGGCGTTATGGTTTCTATGGAAAATGGTAAAGCTACAGCCTATGCATTAGGAGCTTTAGAAGATCGTGGAGTTATGTTCATTGAACCAGGTGCAGAAGTATATGAAGGTATGATAGTTGGTGAACATAATCATGATAATGATTTAGCAGTAAACGTAGTTAAAGGTAAGAAATTAACTAATACACGTGCTGCAGGTTCAGATCATACAGTAGTATTAGATAGACCAAGAGTAATGACATTAGAAATGTGCTTAGACTATATTAATAGCGATGAATTAGTAGAAGTTACTCCAGAAAACTTTAGATTAAGAAAGAAAATATTAAATACTGAATTAAGAAAAAAAGAAGATGCTAAGAAACGTGCTTAAGCATCTTTTTTTGTGTTTTCAATTAAAGTAGATATTAAATCTTTGTATGAATAACCCGCTTCTTTCATAAGCATAGGATACATACTAATATTAGTAAATCCAGGTATTGTATTTATTTCATTTAAATATAAATTATCATTATCTTCATCATATAGATAGTCTACTCTACATAAACCACTACCATTTATACATTCAAATACCTTTTTACTATATTTTTTAATCTTATTTCTAAGTATGTCATCAATATTAGCAGGTATATCTAATTTAATCTCATTAACGTATTTATCTTCATAGTCATAGAATTCATTATTATATTTAATTTCACCAACATCAGAAATTATTATTTCCTTATCATCTAAAACTGCACATTCAAATTCCCTAGACTTAATAAATTTTTCCACAATAATATTATTATCGTATTCTAAAGCTTTCTTAATACCATTAATTAACTCATCTTTATTATCTACTTTACTTATACCTATAGATGATCCGCCGTTACATGGTTTAACAATCAAGGGATAACCTAACTTATCTATATCATCTATATTATTGTCATATTTAATATATGGTACCTGTGGGATTCCTATATTATTAAATACTACCTTAGATAGATATTTATCCATACCAATCATACTAGCAGTGGAGTTACATCCGACATATTTAAAACCAAATAACTCAAAAAATCCCTGTAGTTTACCATCTTCTCCACCTTTACCATGCATAATAGGAAATATAACATCATACCTTTTAAGATAATCAATAATATTACTTATCTCTTCCATATAATACCAGGAATTATCAATTATATTTTCTTTGTCACATTCTATCCATTTTCCATCTTTAGTTATACCAACAATTCTATATATGTATTTTAAAGTATCAATATTATCAATAACATTTATTATAGATTTACATGATATTTCATGTTCACTTGAATTACCTCCAAACAAAAATAACACTTTATCCATAAAACATACACCTCACAAAAGTATATGTAATTAAATAAAAAGTGTTATTAATTAAACTATATTTTATTCTTTAAATAATAATTCCTTAATTCTTTAAATCTTTGATAATGGATTATTTCCCTTTGCCTTAAAAACTCTAAAGGTGCAAGAATATCTTTGTCATCAGTTAAATCCATTAAATGTTCATAAGTCGCTCGAGCTCTTTGTTCAGCAGCCATATCAGATTCTATATCAGCTATATAATCCCCAGTAGTTTGTAAATAAGAAGCGGTATAAGGAATACCTGCAGCATTAGAAGGGAAAGTTGCATGATCAAAACTTACAAAATGACTACCTAATCCAGCTTTTTCTAGTTCATCTATAGTTGCACCATTTGTTAATTGATATATCATAGTAGCTATTATTTCTAGATGCGCTAATTCTTCAGTTCCAATATCAGTAAGTAACGCTTTACCTCTATCATCTGGCATAGTATATCTTTGATTTAGATATTGTAATGCAGCGTTAAGTTCCCCATAAGGTCCACCATACTGATCCGATAAATATTTTGCCATTTTTAAATCTTTACTATTTATATTAACAGGATATTCTAATTTTTTATTATATACCCACATATTATACCCCTTTCTCCCAAGGCCATGGCATCTTATTCCACATCCAAGGATAACTGTTTAAAGCATCACTAGTCATAGTAATAGGTCCAAATTCATTTTGATAAGGAACCATATATTCACCTAACATAATACGGTACTTATTATATAGTTCCAATGCCTCCTTATCATCAGGATTAACATCTAGATATAATCCTAAATCAATACAAGCAAACGTTAATGAGTCGATATATGTAAGCATTTCAGCTTGTTTATTCATAGGTCTAATTTCGTAAGGATTATTCATTTTATATGGATTATATAAATTTGGAAACATATTTCCGTGTATTAAACCATTATATGGATCAAATACATTATTTTTTTTAACATCCTGTTCATAAGTAGGTATGTTATAATTATTATTCATATAATTATAATAATCAGTATTAATCTTATAATTATTCATATTATTCCTCCCACATTATTCTATGGAATTAGTAAAATAGTGTATAGGTTAATGACTAAATAATCAAAAGTGTAATTTTAGTATTGCAAAATATAAGAAAAGTTGCTAAAATATTACTTGTCAGTAATGACATGTTGGCGTGGTTGGTGAAGTGGTTAACACGGCGGATTGTGGTTCCGTTATGCAAGGGTTCGATCCCCTTACCGCGCCCCATATTGAAATTAACAGTTCTTATGAACTGTTTTTTTGTTAAATAATTTTAATCATGCTATAATTATATTAGTATTTGAAAGGATATTGATATGAAAAAAGAAACAATTACAAATATATTAAATGGTGTTGCGGCTTTCTTATTTATGATGTATTTATGCACTAAAAAATCAGAATTCATGTTTTTCGGTGGATTATTCTTAATAGCCGCGTCTATTATGTTAATCATAACTAATAAAGATAAGAAGTAGGTAAACTATGGTAACTACAAAAGAATAAAACGACTTAATTCAAGTCGTTTTTAAATAAATTCTTAATACTATCAATAACCATATCAGACATAATTTCATAATCCATATCACTATGCTTATGATATGTAACTTCATGACATAAATTATCAATAAGTCCAATCATAATATGCACCTTTTCTGATAAATTGTTATCTTTAAATCCGTTATCAATTAATAAATCTTTAATATAATTAGTCATTTCCAATTCTCTTTTATAATAGTATTCAGCAACTCTCTTATCAGAATGAACCATAGACATTATTTCTTCGTGAGCAATATTAGATACTTTATGGTTATTTATATAATGCGCTATCATACGTTCAACTAACTTATCAAAATCCTTTTTATCAAAACTAAATTTCTCAGTTTTAAACATAGGGAAGAATATACTATCACCATATTTTTCTAAACCTTCAATTAAAATACTATATTTATCTTTAAAATATTGGTACACAATACCAGTAGAAACATCTGCTTTCTTCGCTATTTCAGCAGTATTAGTATTATAATATCCATTTTTACATATAAGTTCAAAACCAACTTTAATAATTTTCTCTTTTTTTTCAATGGCTCTTTTTTGCTTTGGTTCTCTAACATTATCGATCATAAAAGATCACCTCATACATAAATTATACCATAATATTAGAAAATATGAAATAATATTCATATTCTTATTGACTATTATTAAAATGGAGAATATAATTAATATGAAATATGTTTCATATTTTAGAAAGAGGGAGAGTATGAAAAATTTTATTGAATTAAAAAATGTTAAAAAAACATATATAGTAGGTGAACAAAAATTTAATGCCTTAGATGGCGTTGATTTAAGTATTAACCAAGGTGAATTTGTAGTTATATTAGGTCCATCAGGTGCCGGTAAATCAACATTGCTAAATTTATTAGGTGGTATGGATAAGGCAACATCAGGATCTATTATGATAGGTGAAAATGATATTGCTAAATATAATGATAAAGAGTTAACAAGATATAGAGCTAATGATGTAGGATTTATATTTCAATTCTATAACATAATGCCTACATTAACAGTAGATGAAAATGTTAATTTAATTAAAGATGTTACAGATACATCCAAAAATTCAAAAGAAGTATTAAAAAGTGTAGGATTATTAAGACATGCCGATAAATTTCCACAAGAATTATCAGGTGGTGAACAACAAAGAGTATCTATTGCTAGAGCTATCATGAAAAATCCAAAAGTATTATTATGTGATGAACCAACCGGTGCGTTAGATTCAAAAACAGGTGTAGAAGTATTAAAACTTTTAAGAGAACAAAGCGATCAAGATACAACAGTTATCATAGTTACCCATAATGCTTTAATCGCTGATATAGCTGATAGAGTAATTAGAATTAAGAATGGTAAAGTAGAAGAAAATACTATTAATAAACATCCAAAAAATGTAGATGAGGTTAAGTGGTAATATGTTAAAAAGAAAAATGTTTAGAGATATTCGTAAAAACTTATCTCAATTTATAACAATCTTTTTAATGATTATGATAGGTATAATGGCTTATTCTGGTATAGAAGCATATATGGGTGGTATGCAAAAAACATCTGACAAGTTTTATGCCGAAAATAATCTATTTGATTTAAATGTATTGGGTTATTTAAATTATGATGACTTAAAAACAATTAAAAAAATAGATAATGTTAATGATGCAGAACTAAAACTATCAGTAACTGCAACAACTGACTATGATAAAACATTACTATTAAACTTTATAGAGTCAAATAATATATCTAGATTCTATGTACTAGAAGGAGAAGAATTTGATCCTAATAAATCAGGTATATGGTTAGATAATTTTTATTGTATTGAAAACGATATAAAAGTAGGAGATATAGTACTAGTAAAATATGATGGTATGGAATTACATGAAAAAGTATTAGGTAGAATCAATGTACCAGATCATTTATATGATGTAAGAGATACGTCTGAATTATATCCAGATAGAAAAGAATTTGGATTTGCTTATATGTCTACTAATGAAATAACAGAAGAATACATTAAATCATTAGTTATGAAAGAAGCGAATATTCAAGATGAACAAGTATTTGATTATGTAATGCCAAATTTCAATTATAAAGAATACATCCCATTTTCAAGTATAATGGTAGATGTAAAAGATAATGAATTAAGAGATAATGTAAAAAATGACATAGAAGATAAAGTAGAAAATGCAAAAGCAATAATTAATGTAGAAGACACTTCATCTTATATGGCATATCAAGGTGAAATAGATGAAGGGAAAACTTATGTAGGAGTATTCTCTGGAATATTTTTATTCATTGCTATGTTATCAGTTATAACTACAATGACAAGAGTAGTAAAAAATCAAAGAGTACAAATAGGTACATTAAAAGCGCTAGGTTTCAGTAATAATAGGATTTTATTTCATTATATTGGTTATGGTTTTTGGATTAGTATATTTGCTGCAATAGCAGGTTTAGTATTAGGTTATTACGCAATAGGTAAGGTATTTATAAATCTAGAAATGGAATTCTTTGAAATACCAAATGGAATACCTGCTATGGATGTATCAAGTTATTATGTCGCTGCAATCGTTATTTTAATAGTTGCAGTAATAACATATATATCAGGTAGAAGTATCTTAAAAGAAAATCCAGCAGAAACATTGAGAACTAAAATTCCAAGTATCAAAGGTAAATCTTTAAATATAACTAAAAAAGGTGTATTTAAAAAATTAAACTTTGCAACTAAATGGAATATTAGAGATATATTAAGAAATAAAATGAGAACATTTATGGGATTAGCAGGCGTAGTAGGTTGTTGTACTTTAATAGTATGTGCCTTAGGTATGTTAGATTCCATGAATTTCTTTGTAAAACTTCAATTTGAAGATTTATATAATTTTAATTACAAATTAAATATTAAAGAAAATATATCAAATAAGGAATTACAAGTTTTGTATGATAAGTATGGTAATAACACTTCTCAAAGCTTAGGTATAGAAGTAAAAACTGCAGATGGTAAAAGAGAATCAAATAATATATTTGTAACAGATGCATCTAATTATATTAGATTTGTAGATAATAAAAATAGAATAAAAGAAAAACCAACAGATGATGGTATATATGTAACATATAAATTAGCTGAAACAAAAGGATATAAAATCGGTGATGAAGTAACATGGCATATCTATGGTGATAGTAAATACTATACTTCAAAGATAGTAGGATTCAATAAAGATCCTCAAAACCAAAATATATCAATGACAAGAAATTATTTAGAATCATTAGGTATAGATTATAAACCAGATGCATTATATACAAATGATGATTTAAGTAATGTAAAAGAAATAAAAAATATTGAAACAATTCAAGATATAGAATCATTAAAAGAAGGTATGCAAGGAATGCTTTCTATGATGAAAACAATGTTAGTATTAATTATTACCATTGCAATCCTATTAGGTGGTATAATAATATATAACCTAGGAATACTTTCATATTCAGAAAAACAATATCAATTCTCAACATTGAAAGTACTAGGTTTTAAAGATAAACAAATAGAAAATATCTTTATAAAACAAAATAATTGGATTGCAATCATATCTATAATATTTGGATTACCAATGGGATTCTATTTAACAGATTGGTTATTCAAAACAGCGATAGAAGAACATTATGATTTTGGTGCCTTTATAACAACAAAAACATATATCTTATCCGCATTAGGTACATTCATTGTTTCTTACTTAGTATCTAAGTTCTTAGCGAGAAAGATTAAAAAGATAGATATGGTTACAAGTTTGAAAGGTAACGAGTAACATGAAAACAGAAAAGAATATTTTAATCGCATTTATATTAAATATATCATTTTCAATATTTGAATTATTCGGTGGAATATTTACTAATTCAGTAGCCATCTTATCAGATTCACTACATGATTTAGGAGATGCTATTTCAATAGGCATATCTTATTTCATGGAAAGAAAAAGTAAGAAGAAAGCTAATAAAAAATATACATATGGATATATTAGATATTCAGTATTAGGTGGAGTAATTACAACAACTATATTACTAGTAGGTTCTATATTAGTAATTATAGGCGCAGTTAAAAGAATATTTAATCCAGTAGAAGTTAATTATAGTGGAATGATTATATTCGCAATTATAGGAGTAGTTTTAAATTTAATAGCTGCTTATGTAACAAAAGATGGAGACTCTATTAACCAAAAATCAGTTAACCTACATATGTTAGAAGATGTATTAGGCTGGATAGTAGTATTAGTAGGATCAATTATAATGAACTTTACTGATATTAGAATGATAGATTCATTAATGAGTATAGGCGTATCAGTATTTATATTAATCAATGCACTTAAGAATCTAAAGAAAGTATTAGATTTATTCTTAGAAAAAACACCTAAAGAAATAGATATAGATGAGTTAAAAAAACACCTATTAGAAATAAAAGGTGTAGATGATATCCACCATATTCATGTATGGAGTATAGATGGTTTCAATAATTATGCGACAATGCATATTGTTTCTAAATCAAAAGATATTGCAAAAATCAAAAAAGAAATAAGAGATGAATTAGCTGAACATAACATATGCCATGCTATATTAGAAACAGAAGAAGAAGCATGTGATGATAGAGAATGCCATGTTGAGTTAAAAGAAACTCATCATCATCACCATCATCATTAAAAAAGATAGCTAAGTGCTATCTTTTTTGTTACATCGATTTATGACTTAATGGTATTACTTCTTTACCTTGACTTTTTAATTCTTCAATAAATTTATCAACGTCAATATCAATAGGTTCCCTATCCATAGAATCAACTAATTCACATAATAAATTTTCAATATCATAATCAATTTTGCCGTTAGGCTTTAGTATTTTTATAAGAGAATTAGAGAATTTATTGAACCTATCTTTATCAATATATTTAAACAATAAGTTTTTATTTTCAGTAATTCTAGCTTCTTTAATTATATCTTTATATTTTTCATAGAATGGTTTGCCTGCATTTTTAAATGTCTCCCATTCATCAATAGTAGTATCTAACATAGGATATTCCATTTTACCACCATGTTTATGGAAAATATTAACAATTTCTATAGCAGCTAAATCATTTATAACTTCTTCAGCAAATTCATCTATAGCTTTTAATCCATTGCTTATTTGTATACCAGTTTTTTCCATTAGGTTATATTTGGTACCAGCTATCCATTCACTTTCCGTTTCAATTAAACCAAGAGCGTTGCTTGTAATAAAATGATTTAATTCATGTATTAAAACACGTTCATCACTAAAAATAGAAGTAAATATATATGGTACAAATTTAGGATCTTCTATAGTACCCTCAAAAGATTGAAAAAATATACCTGAATTTGGTTCACTACTAATCGCCAAATGTGTCTTTTCGTATGTATAGTTATCAAGATCATTACTAGGATATATTTCTGCATAATCAATATAAGTATCATAGAAATTTAAAAAAGTAATCATATCATCAAAAAGCTCATTTTGAGTTTCATTATTAATATATTCAATGATTGCATTAGCTTTATCGTTATCACAGTTTAGTTTAAATTTTAAAGCATTTACCTTTTCGCTATCCGTTAACATATAAAAATTTGTAAAATCCGAAAAATCAGGAAGTGCAAAAATAAGATTAACCTTAAATAAACGATATATTTTTGAGTAAAGAGTTTTAACGTATTTAAAAACATTTTCATCGATACAAGCAGCAGTTGCATTAGAAATACACGAATGAAGACTAACATTACTAATTCTATCAGTAATTAAGTCTCTGTATTTTTCGCCATAGTATTCAACAAATGCTTCAATTAAAGTATTTCTATTTTTTTCAAATTCACTTATTTGTTTTGAAGCATACTTACCAGCGATTTTGTTGATTTCTTCAATACTAGCTATTCTTTCCATACCCTTCACCTATAATAATTATACACTAAAAAATCATAATCATAAAAAACTTTTAAAAAATCAAACAAAAAAGTACATTTTTCTTATTTTTTTGATATAATTATACTTAAGGAAGGAGTGATTTTGATGTATACTTACGGATATACTGCTGCACCTAAAGCTACTTCAAGTTTAGCTGGCGCTGGTGTATGGGGAATTATTGCTGCAATTTTAGCAATCATTGGTGGAATCTTAGTTTACGTTTTATTCTTAAATAAGAAAAACGAAAAGAAATTTACAGGTTTCGTTAAATGGTTATATGATTTCTTATCATTTAAAACATTAACATTGGAAATGTTATTAAAAGTATTCTATTTAATTACAGCTATTTATTTAACATTAGTATCATTCGCATTCATCGGTTCAAGTGCATTATTATTCTTCGGAATCTTAATCTTAGGAAACTTATTTGCACGTATTGCATATGAAGGCGCATTACTAGTAATCTTAATCTACAAGAATACTAAAGAAATCAACGAAAAAAAATAATCGGGTAACCGATTATTTTCTTTTTTTAAGTTCATCTCTGATTTCAGTTAATAACTTAACTTCTTCAGATGGACCTGCTTCTTTAACTTCTTCTTCTTGTTTTTTCTTACCGATAGTCATTATTTTATTTACTGCTTTTAACATTATAAATAAAACAAATGCCATTATTAAGAAGTTAATTACTGCAGTAACAAAATCACCCCAAAGTAAGTATTGACCTGCGTCACCTTCTGGTGTCCAAGGTAAATGGATACTTCCACCAAATGAAACGCCACCAATAGAATTAATTAGTGGATTAATAAAATCATTTGTTAAGGCAGTAACAATACTTGCAAATGCACCACCAATGATAACACCGATAGCCATATCCATAACATTACCTCTTAAAATAAATGTTTTAAATTCACCAAAGAATCCTTTACTTTTCTTTAAAGCTTTGTTTTTAACTTCTTTCGCGTTAACCTTTGCCATAAATACCTCCTATCCAAATTATAACACAAATCTGGATTGATTATACATTAAAATTAGTTTATAATTTAATATGAACGAGAAGTACTGACGTGCTTCTCTTTTTTTGTTAGGAGGGATAATATAGAAGTAGGAGGATATCTTTTAGATGAAGAACAGGAAAGTGCCGCAACTACAAATGAAAAATATGTCTTGGTACTTGCTGGAGCCGGATCTGGTAAAACAACAACAATTATAGGAAGAATTAAATACTTAATTGAAAAAGGAGTTTATTATAAAGATATACTATGTATATCATTTACCAATCCCAGCGTCAAAAGTCTTAAAGATAAATTAAAAGAAGAAACTAATTTAGATTTTGACGTATATACTTTTCATAAACTATCATTAGAAATTTTAAAAACTAATAATCAAAATTATAATATTTGTGAAACTAATCTATTAGAATATATAATAGATGAATACCTTAATAACATAATATTGGATAATAAAGAATTAATGTATGTAATATTAAAGTATTATAGGTTCTTTGAGTTTAAAATAAATATATTAAAAAAATATAAAAAGCTAAATAAAGAACCATTAAAGAAATTAATAACCAAATTTATAAGGATAATGAAAACAAATGGATATGATATAACGGATTTTAATAGGTTTTATAATCATAAAATAAAAACAAAAAACTATTATTTACTAAAAATAATATTAGTTATATATCAACTATATCAACAAGAACTAGAAGATAACCATGAGATGGACTTTGATGACATGATAATAAAAGCATCAAAAAAAGATTTAAAGATACACAATTATAAATATATAATAATTGATGAATATCAAGATAGTTCAATGATCAGATTTAATCTAATCAAATCTATATTAGATAAAACTGATTCATCTTTATTTGTGGTAGGAGATGATTTTCAGTCAATATATAAATTCGCGGGATGTAATTTAAATGTTATGTTAGATTTCAATAAATATTTTCCTTCAAAGATATATAAGATTAATAATACATATAGAAATAGCCAAGAACTAATCGATATCGCGGGTGAATTTATAATGAAAAATCCTAACCAAATAAAAAAGGAACTAAAATCTAATAAGCATATAGATAATCCAATAGTAATAGTTAAATATAGAGATTATAAGAAAGAATTCAAAAATCTTATAAAAAACCTTAAAGATAAAAATATATTGATACTAGCAAGAAATAATAAAGATATATATAAAGTAATAGATTATGATTACATTTATCAAGATGACACATTAATTTATAAACCATTAAACTTGAAAATGACATATTTAACAGTACATAAATCAAAAGGACTAGAAAGTGAAGTAGTAATTATAATAAACCTATATGATGATGTATTAGGATTTCCATCAAAATTAGAAGATGATAAAATCCTATCACTGGTATCTCCAAAAGTAGATGATTATCCATATAGTGAGGAAAGAAGACTATTTTATGTTGCGCTAACAAGAACAAAAACAAAAGTATATTTATATACACCTTGTTATAAAAAATCTGTTTTTATAGATGAAATCAAAAAAATAGTAAACAAGAGTAAAGTAACAAAAAAGAAATTTTAAATACTCTACCATCATTTATAAATATGTTATAAAATTAAAAAAGGTGGTAGTATGAATTACGTAGAAATAATAGATAAAATTAATGTAGAATTAAACGCGTCAGGAGTAAAATCAATATATACTTTAATCGCGAATAATATAGATGTCGCAACAATAACTACTCTAATGGAAAAGAATACAAAAGAGTATAATAATTTAAGCAGAATTCAAAAGGATGGATTGATTAAATATATAAAGGGATTAAAACTACAAAGTTCAGTATTATTAAATTTTTAGCACTCTACTATTGACAGTGCTAACAAAAAGTGCTACAATTAAAATGTAAGTTGAAAGAGCTTACAAAGAAAGGATAGTGTTTTTTATGTTACCAAGTATTTTTGATGATGTTTTTGGTGATGTATTTGACAGAAAAGAAGTGTCAGTTATGAAAACTGATGTAAAAGAAGTAGGAGATAACTACGAATTAGATATTGATGTACCAGGATATAATAAGGAGGACATCAAATTAGAGTTAGAAAGAGGATATCTAACTGTAACAGCAGAACAAACAAAAGATTCTGATGAGGAAAACAAAAAGTATATCCGTAGAGAAAGATATTACGGAAAAACTAGTCGTACATTCTATGTAGGCGATGATGTTACAGAAAATGATATTAAAGCAAATTATAAGAATGGTATATTAAGTATCACAGTACCAAAAGTATCAAAAGATGAAACTAAAAAAGTAATTGAAATAGGAGAATAAGTAACAATTTGTTACTTTTTCTTTTTCTTTTATTTCATGTAAAAATATAGACTTATTGGCTTATTTTTAGTATAATATTAATGTATTAGAAAATGGTGATAAAATGGGCAAAATAATCGCACTAGTTAATCAAAAAGGTGGAGTTGGTAAGACAACAACAAGTATAAATTTATCAGCTGCCTTAGGTGTTTTAAATAAAAAAGTATTATTAATAGATTTAGATCCACAAGGTAACAGTACAACAGGTTTAGGAATAGAAAAAAAAGAAGTTGCAAAAACTGTATATGAACTATTAACTGATAATGCAACAGTGGAAGAAACAATCGTAAAAACAAGATTTAAAAATTTATCAATCATAACTGCTTCTATTAACTTAGCAGGTATAGGTTATGAATTTGTAGATATGTCTAGAGAAAATCCAAATTTTAATAAAAATGCACAATTAAAAAAATATTTGGAACAAGTAAAAGATAAATATGATTACATCTTTATAGATTGTCCACCTTCATTAGGTATACTTACTACAAATGCAATGTGTGCAGCTGATTCAGTATTTATACCAGTTCAATGTGAATTCTTTGCATTAGAAGGTATTATGCAATTATTAAATTCAATAATGTGGGCGCAAAAGAATATAAACCCAAGTTTAGATATCGAAGGCGTATTATTAACAATGTTAAATCTTCATACTAACTTAGGATTAGATGTAGCAGAAGAAATCAAGTCATACTTTAAAGAAAGAGTATATGATACTGTAATTCCAAGATCAGTACGTATAGCAGAAGCACCAAGTCATGGTATGCCTATAATTGCATACGATCCACAAAACAAAGGAACTCAAGCTTATATAAATTTAGCAAAAGAGGTGATTGCGAGAAATGGAAACTAAAAAAAGAGCGTTAGGAAAAGGATTAGAACAATTATTTAATAACGAAAACTTTGATATGGATACTTTTGAAAAAGAAGTATACGAAAGTACACCTAAAGATGAAATAATAGAAGTATCTTTAGATGAATTAAGACCAAACCCTTACCAACCTAGAAAAGTATTCGCACCAGAGGCATTAGAAGAATTATCTTCATCAATAAGGGAACATGGAGTTTTCCAACCAATAATCGTTAAGAAAAGTATCAAAGGATATGAAATTATCGCTGGTGAAAGAAGAGTTAGAGCGTCTAAATTAGCAGGTAAAGAAACCATCCCAGCAATCATCAGAGATTTTACTGATGAACAAATGATGGAAATATCATTATTAGAAAACTTACAAAGAGAAAACTTAAATCCAATTGAAGAAGCTCAAGCATATAAATCTATGTTAGATAAACTTGGTATTACTCAAGAAGAATTAAGCGCAAAAGTAGGTAAAAGCCGTAGTCATATTACAAATATTATTGGTATATTAAGATTACCTGAAGAAGTACAAAAAATGATCGCGCAAGAAAAATTAACAATGAGTCATGCAAAATTATTAAGTAAATTAGAATCTGATGAAGATATAATTGAAATGGCAAATAGAATTGTTAATCAAAAATTACCAGTTCACGATGTTGAAGAATTAACAGTAGAAAAGCAAAAGAAAAATAAAATTGAAAGAAAAGCATCAAGTCAAAGTACAGAATACAAGTACGTTGAAGATATGCTAAGAGATAAATTAGATGCAAAAGTAAAAATAAAAGATAAGCAAATAGTAATTAATTTTACTAACGTTGCTGATTTAAATAGAATTTTAGAAATATTAGATGTAAAGGAGTAGTTTATGAATAACGAAACAATAATTAATAAAATTATCATACCCATAGCAATCATCTTAGTTGGTTTTATTACTTATCTAATATTAAAAAGTATTTTAAATAAAGCATTTAAAGTAAGAGCAAAAAGATTTAAAGATAATAAATATAATACAATAGAAGCATTAATTAAAGGCATTATAAAATATTTTATAATGCTTGTATGCGCATTAATGATATTAGAAAAATATGGTATTGATACAAAAAGTGTTATTACATCATTAGGAATTGTAGGAGCTGCAGTAGCTTTAGCAATGCAAGATTTCCTAAAAGATTTTGTAGCGGGTATAACTATAGTGGCTGAAAACCAATTTGCCATTGGAGATGTAATCAAAATTGGTGATTTTATGGGTACAGTTACAACCTTCACTTTAAAAACAACACGTATTAAAGCATGGACAGGTGAAGAAAAAATAATTAATAACCATTTAATCTCAGAAGTTATTAATTATACACACAATAATTCAATCGCTATTGTAGATATTGGATTACCATATGAAGAAGACGCAGAAAAACTAGAAAAAATCTTGAAGAAGATTTGTGAAAAAATGAATAAGGAAATTCCAGATTTAAAAAACGATGTAAATTTATTAGGAATAGAGGTATTTGATTCCTCTTCAGTTACTTATCGTATAGCAGCAGAAGTAAAAAGTGGTACACAATTTAATGCACAAAGAGTTATGCGTAAAGTATTAAAAAGAGAATTAGATAAAGAAAATATTAATATTCCATATAGTCAGTTGGTGATACATAATGGATAAAGAATATAAAATTGGTAGCATAGTTGAAATGAAAAAACAACACCCATGTGGATATAATGAATGGGAAATAACAAGAGTTGGAGCAGATATTAAAATTAAATGTCTAAAATGTGAGCGTAGCATTATGCTTCCAAGAATAGAATTTAATAAAAAACTTAAAAAAGTAATACGATACGAGGAGGTTAATGATGAAAAAAACTAAACGTACTCATAAAGTATTAGGTCCAATATTAGTAATGGGAATAATAACACTTGTATTAATGGTATTAAGCGTAATACTATCATTAATCGGTGTAGAAAGTGAAGAAGCTATTATTAATGGAACAAACTTAGAAATGAGCCTAGTATCAATTAGAAGTGTTCTAAGTTTAGATGGTATAAAATACTTACTAAGTAGTTGTATAACTAATTTTAGATTAATGGAAGCATTACCATTAATAATAGTATCATTAATATCAATAAGTATAGCTGAGAAATCAGGATTAATTAAACATATGGTCCAACCATTAAGAAAAATAGCAACTCCAGTAATAATATTCTTTACATTAATATTATGTATGGCGTTAACGTTCTTTGGTGATTATAGTTTTATAATCTTACTACCATTAATAGGTATAGTATATAAGTATATAGGTAAAAATCCTATGCTAGGTATAATGACATCATTCATAGGAATTACATGTAGCTATGGTACAGGTATAATATATAATTATAATACATATGCTCTTGGAGCTATGACAGAATTAGCTGCAACAATAGAAGTAGATCCTACATTCACATATGATGTATTATCATGTATGTATATTATGATTGTTAGTACAATCCTAGTTGCCTTTTTAGGTACAGCTATAATTAATAAATATTTAGTACCTAAATTCCGTAGAATTCAAATTGAAGAAGATGAATTAGTAATATCAAATAAAGCATTATGGGTAACTAATGGTGCTTTAATGGTAGTACTAATCGCGATAGTATTAATGATATTACCAGGTGGTATATTATTAGATAACACTAAAACAACATATATTGCTAAATTAATGAGTGATACAGCACCATTTAAAGGCGCATTCTTATTCATAATACTATTAACAATTATGATATGTAGTGCAATTTATGGTAAAATATCAGGCAATATAAAACATAGACTTGATTATAATGTAGGTCTATATAAAAGCTTTGAAAACTGTGGATATGTATTTGTATTAATGTTCTTTGCGTCTGTAATGTTAGGCGTATTAGAATATACAAATATAGGTATAGTATTTGGAAATATATTAATCAACTGGGTAAGTTCACTAGAATTCTCAGGTGGTTTATTAATAATAGTATTCTTTATATTTACTATATTAATAAGTATCTTAGTACCAAATACATTTACAAAATGGAATATGGCATCACCATTAATAGTTCCATTATTCATGAGAGCAAACATTGCTCCAGAATTTACACAATTTATATTTAGTATTGCAGATGGAATAGGCAAATCTATATCTCCATTCTTCATATACTTTGTAGTAATGTTAGGATTCTTACAAAAATATAATGATGGTGATAAAAAAGAAATTACAATCGTTGGTACAATAAAACTAATATTACCAACAGTATTAATGTTAGCGTTAGTATGGTTAGTAATAATTGTATCATGGAATATAATAGGTATTCCTTTAGGAATGAATACTTATGCGACTATTTAGTCGCTTTTTTCTTTCTTATTTTATAAAATATGATATAATGTTAAGGAAAGAAGTGATATTATGAGTTTAACAGCAGGAATAGTAGGATTACCAAACGTAGGTAAATCAACTTTATTTAACGCAATTACAAAGAAAAATATATTAGCAGCAAACTACCCATTCGCAACAATAGATCCAAATGTAGGAGTAGTTACTGTACCAGATAAAAGATTAACATATCTAGAAAACTTATATATGCCAGAAAGAGTAGTGCCAACAACATATGAATTTACTGATATAGCAGGATTAGTTAAAGGTGCTTCTCAAGGTGAAGGTCTAGGAAATAAATTCTTATCTCATATTAGAGAAACAGATGCTATAGTAGAAGTAGTAAGATGTTTTGAAAATAGTGACATTATTCACGTTGAAAATAGTGTAGATCCAATAAGAGATATAGAAATAATAAATGTTGAACTTATGTTAGCAGACCTAGAAGTAATCGATGGCAGAATTGGAAGAGTAGAAAAGAAAGCAAAAGCAAAAGAAAAAGACGCTATTAAAGAATATGAATTATTAGTAAAAATTAAAGATGCTTTAGAAAAGAATATTCCAGTTAGAAGATTAGAATTAGATGAAGAAGAACAAAAATTAATAAAAGCATTCGCACTTATAACAGCAAAACCAATTATATATATGGCTAATGTATCAGAAGATGATATTATTAACGAAGGTAATAAATATAGTGATATGGTTAAAGGATATGCAGAAGCTGAAGGAGCAGATACAGTAGTAGTATGTGCTAAAATAGAATCAGAATTAAGTGAATTAGAAGAATCAGATAAAGCTGAATTCTTAAAAGATTTAGGTATCAAAGAAAGTGGATTAGATCAATTAATTAAAGCAACATATAGATTATTAGGTTTAGCCACATATTTCACTGCCGGATCAGATGAATGTAGAGCATGGACATTTAAACGTGGTATGAAAGCACCAGAATGCGCAGGTATAATTCATACAGATTTTGAAAAAGGATTTATTAAGGCAGAAGTAATGAGTTTCGAGGATTTAGAATACCTAGGAAGTGAAAAAGCAGTTAAAGAAGCCGGAAGACTAAGATTAGAAGGTAAAGATTACGTTATGCAAGATGGAGATATCTGTCATTTTAGATTTAATGTCTAATATAATATATAAGGTAAAATTTTATATTTACTTTATATATTTTTTTTGCTATAATACCCCTAGAGCGAAAAAAGCTCCTTGCTTCAGATGAAGCCAATAGACCATAAGGAGGTGTGTTATGAGAAATTATGAAATCATGTACATCATAAGAACAACTATAGCAGAAGACGAAATTAAAAAAGTTGCTAAGTCATTCGAAAACGTTATAACAAGCAATGGTGCTAAAATAACTGATGTTAATGAAATGGGTCAAAGAGAACTTGCCTATGAAATTAATGATTACAAAAGTGGTTATTACTATGTTTTAACTATCGAAGCTAAAGACGATAAAGCAATCAATGAATTTGATCGTTTAGCTAGAAATAGTAAAGATGTAATAAGACATTTAATTACAAAGAAAGAAGATTAATGAGGTGCGTTTATGAATAAAGTTGAATTAGTAGGACGTTTAACTGCAAAACCTGAACTTAGATATACAAGTTCAAATATGGCATACGCAAGATTTTCTATCGCAATTAATAGAACTTACGCAAATGCTCAAGGTGAAAGAGGAACAGACTTTATAAACGTTGTAGTTTGGGGAAAACAAGCTGAAAATGTTGCTAACTATTTAGATAAAGGTAGATTAGTAGCAGTAGAAGGAAGTATACAAACTGGAAGTTATACTGATAAAGATGGAAACAAAAGAACTTCATTTGATGTACGCGCCAACAACGTTGAATTCTTAAGTACAAGATCTCAAGGTGGAGAATCAAATGAATCTTCTAATAACATGTATGAAGCACCAAGCAATGATATAGACCTAGAAAATGATCCATATTCAGAATTCGGTGATTCAGTTTCTATCGACGATAATTTCCTAGATTAATAAGGAGGAAAATATGGCTGATTTTTATAGAAAAAAGAAAAAAGTATGTCAAATGTGTGCTGGTAAAGATGTAGATTATAAAAATGTAGATGTTATCAGAAAATACGTTAGTGGTGATAAATATAAAATATTACCAAGAAGAATTACTGGAGCATGTGCAAAACATCAAAGACATATAGCTGCTGAAGTTAAAAAAGCACGTTTTATGGCATTAATACCATTTACAAAATAATCACGAATATCGTGATTTTTTTAATTTATATTTAATTGATAAAATAGGTTATGTATGTTACAATTATTATGGTAAATTCTTGGAAAGGAGGACTTGTTATGTATATCACGTACTGTATAAATAAATTTGGCGATATTGAATGTGAAATTAAAGAAAACGGTAAAAAACGTGTTACTACAGATTTTGAAACAGTTGAATCAGGTTTAATATATAATTCAGGATTAAAATACTGTACTGTAACAGAGTTGAAAAACAAGGTTGTTTTAACGAATAAGTCCTTCGTGGTAAGAATAGAAGATTATGATGAAATCATGAATGAAGTAGATTCTCAAATATATGATAACTTTCAACAAATGATTGAAAAAACAAGAAACAAGGTTAACTTAAATAAAATTGCTAAGATGCTAGTGGTTGGAGGAATGGTATTAACTACGGCAGCTGGTATATCAGAAATAGTGAGGGAGACTATTGAAAATAGACGTACAGAGAAAGCTACTTTACTTCAAACTGAATGGTTTGAACCTGCAGAAATAGTAGAAATAGAAGAACCAAAAACATATGCTGTTTCATATAATAATAGAGATAATGAAGAATATGTAGAAGATTCAGTAGTAGAAGAACCCCAAATAGAAGAATCTCAAATAGCAGAACAATCAACATCATCTTATCCAACTCCAGTAATCACAGCGGATAATAAAATATATATTAATGGTGTAAGACAAACAGGTATATGTCGTGATTATACCTGCTACACAAAATTCTTTAGTAGATGGAATAATGGAACAAATCAAAGATTAGTTGCTGACATATGGGATGGACAAGGTAGACCTTCAGATAGAGGTATTGCAACAATTGACGGTAGATACTTAGTCGCAATGACAGTAGCTTTTGGTAAAGTTGGAGATTATGTAGACGTTATATTAGAAGATGGTACAGTTATACCTTGTATCCTAGCGGATGCGAAATCACCTAATGACGCCAACTGTAATGCATATGGTCATGAAAAAGGTAGTCATGGTACATCAATGGTTGAATTTGAATCAATTGAAAATGTACAAGAATCTATAGATATAAGTGGATGGCAAGGATTGTCAGTCTCACAAGTACAATTATACCCAGGAATGTCTATATTAAATCCTATTACAGCAGAAGATGATTTAACTGATTATGAATATAGCGATGAAGCAATAGATATAATTATAGATGAATTAGAAAATGAATTAGATGATGAACTAGCTACATTATTAGAAAACCAAGATCCTGAGCCAGTATTAATTGAAGATGAATTAATTCCTGAAGATGAATTAACAAATCCAGAAGTTCAGGAAGAAAATCCAGAACCTGTTAGAACCCGCTAAATGTAAAATTTTTAAAAAAGTAAAAAAAGTGTTGATTTTCAACGCTTTTTATTATATAATTAATTATGTGTGGCTGCTTAGATGTGTGAGGTTGCCGATACACCAGGTTAAGTTGCAAATAATTTTAAAACTTAAAGTGGCAAATCGGGTTATTTACACGGAGCAAGTCTATACAAGATATAGGCGAAGGAGGATATTATGTCAAAGACTACTGTTCGTATCAAATTAAAAGCATTTGAACATAAAAGTTTAGATACTGCATGTGCAAAAATTGTAGAAACAGTAAAAAGAAATGGTGGCGAAGTTAGCGGACCAGTTCCACTACCTACAGAAGTAGAAAAAGTTACTATTTTAAGAGCTGTTCACAAATACAAAGATTCACGTGAACAATTTGAAAAGAGAACACACAAAAGATTAATTGATATCAAGAATCCAAGTAAGGAAACAATCGAAGCGTTAACTCGTTTAGATATTCCAAGTGGTGTTGATATTCAAATTAAAAATATTTAATAGGAGGAGAAAAACATGAAAGGAATCTTAGGTCGTAAAATTGGAATGACGCAAGTATTCAGTAAATCTGGTAAGTTAACTCCAGTAACTGTTATCTCAGTTGAACCAAATATTGTTACACAAATTAAGACAATTGAAAATGATGGTTACGAAGCTATCCAATTAGGTTTCGATACAAAACGTGAAAAGTTAGCGACAAAAGCTTCATTAGGAATCA
>ODAI010364782.1_pt1 | contig 37297 bp, 28 predicted proteins | sample 1539321 | NCBI WGS metagenome assembly ODAI01 (sample SAMN02144231, study PRJEB22623) | gut metagenome | biome: sheep rumen | host: Ovis aries | place: New Zealand
CAGCTGGGAGTAAAGGTGGGATGACGTAAAACCAGCGCGGCCCTTACTTCCGGGGCGACACACGTGTTACAATGGCGGGGCACAGCGGGAAGCCAGGCGGCGACGCCGAGCTGATCCCCAAAACCCGTCTCAGTTTGGATCGGAGTCAGCAAGCCGACTCCGCGCAGCTGGATCCGCTAGTAATCGCGCAGCAGCCATGCCGCGGTGAACACGTTCCCGGGCCTTGTACACACCGCCCGTAAAGCCATGAAAGTCTGAAGCGCCTAAAGTCCGTGACCGCGAGGAGCGGCCTAGGGCGAGTCAGGTAATTGGGGCTAAGTCGTAACAAGGTAGCCGTACCGGAAGGTGCGGCTGGAACACCTCCTTTCTGGAGGGGTGCTTGGAGAGGAACCTGAAAAAGAGTTATGCTGCCTATCGGAATTTTAACGAACACTCCGTCACGGCGGAAAGTCAGTCCTGTAGCTCAGTTGGTTAGAGCGCCACACTGATAATGTGGAGGTCTGCAGTTCAACTCTGCACAGGACTACGGGGGATTAGCTCAGTTGGCTTAGAGCACCTGCTTTGCAAGCAGGGGGTCAAGGGTTCGACTCCCTTATTCTCCACACGGAAAACGAAACCGCCGGAACGAAACGGAGGCCCGCCAGGCGAGGCGGGGCACAGCCGGTCCGCAAGGACGGCGAAAGAGACCATTGACATGCTGCGATAAATTAGACGAAAACGAGAATACGAGAACGCCGGACGGGTAACCGTCCGAGTGTAAAGGAAAAGAAAGCAAGGGCGGACGGTGGATACCTAGGCTCCAGGAGGCGAAGAAGGACGCGGCAAGCTGCGAAAATCTGTGGGTAGGTGCAAGCAACCCTTGATCCACAGGTGTCCGAACGGGGCAACCTAGCTGCCTAGTGCAGTTGCCTGGCAAAAGCCAGGGGCGAACGGGGGGAACTGAAACATCTTAGTACCCCCAGGAAGAGAAAACAAACGTGATACCCCAAGTAGCGGCGAGCGAACGGGGCAGAGCCTAAACCGACGGGGTTCCGGCCCTGTCGGGGTTGCGGGACTGAGCCGTGGTACTCGCGGGTCGACCGGAAGCGTCTGGAAAGGCGCGCCATAGCGGGTGAAAGCCCCTTACGGGAAGACGGACGAGGCCTATCAGCATCCCAAGTAGCGCGGGACACGAGGAATCCTGTGTGAATCGGGCGGGACCATCCGCCAAGGCTAAACACTCCCTGGAGACCGATAGCGGACAAGTACTGTGAAGGAAAGGTGAAAAGCACCCCGAACAGGGGGGTGAAATAGAACTTGAAACCGTCCGCCTACAAGCGGTAGGAGCCCGATAGGGGTGACTGCGTGCCTTTTGCATAATGATCCTACGAGTCCCTCCCGTTGGCGAGGTTAAGGGCTTGAGGCCCGGAGCCGGAGCGAAAGCGAGTCCTAACAGGGCGCGAAGTCAGGGAGAGGGGACGCGAAACCAAGTGATCTACCCTTGTCCAGGATGAAGGTCCGGTAAGACGGACTGGAGGTCCCAACCAATAAGCGTTGAAAAGCTTCTGGATGAGGTGAGGGTAGGAGTGAAAGGCCAATCAAACTTGGAGATAGCTCGTACTCCCCGAAATGCCTTTAGGGGCAGCGTCGGGACAGTAACGTGTAGGTAGAGCGACTGGTTGGATGCGAGGGCTTCACCGCCTATCAAGTCCTGTCAAACTCCGAATGACACGCTATGATTCCCGGCAGTGAGGGCGCGGGTGCTAAGGTCCGTGTCCGAGAGGAGAACAATCCAGACCGCCAGCCAAGGCCCCGAAAGGGCAGTTAAGTTGGACTAACGAAGTGCGGCCGCAGAGACAGCTAGGATGTTGGCTCGGAAGCAGCCATTCATTCAAAGAGTGCGTAACAGCTCACTAGTCGAGCGGCCGTGCGTGGATAATAAGCGGGCATGAAACTGTCTGCCGAAGCTGCGGATTTATGGTAGGGGAGCATTCCACCGGCGTCGAAGGCGGGCCGCGAGGCCTACTGGAGCCTGTGGAAAAGCAAATGTAGGAATGAGTAACGACAAGGGGGGCGGGAGGCCCCCCCGCCGAAAGACCAAGGGTTCCTGATCAACGCTAGTCGGATCAGGGTTAGTCTGGAGCTAAGGATAAGGCGAAAGCCGAAGCCGATGACGATGCGGTTAATATTCCGCAACCCGCTGTATGGGCGATGTGGCGACGAAGCGAGCAAGGCTGTGCCCGGTGACGGATATCCGGGTATAAGGCGGAAGGCGACGAAGGGTGCAGGCAAATCCACACCCGAGCCGGAACCCGAAAGTACGGCGACCCTCCGGGGGAGCCGATATCAGCCGGAAGCGCTTCCAAGAAAACCCGCTAAGCTTAACCATGCGGCGGCCAGTACCGCAAACCGACACAGGTGGTCCGGTAAGAGAATACCGAGGCGTATGGGAGATTCACGGTTAAGGAACTAGGCAAATTGACCCCGTAACTTCGGGATAAGGGGAGCCCTCCTCCGGGAGGGCCGCAGAGAAAAGGCTCAGGCGACTGTTTAACAAAAACACAGGGCTATGCTAAATCGAAAGATGAGATATATGGCCTGACACCTGCCCGGTGCTGGAAGGTCAAGGGGAGAAGTCACGCGCAAGCTGCAGCTTCGAGCCGAAGCCCCAGTAAACGGCGGCCGTAACTATAACGGTCCTAAGGTAGCGAAATTCCTTGTCGGGTAAGTTCCGACCTGCACGAATGGTGTAACGATCCGAGCACTGTCTCAACCGTGAGCCCAGTGAAATTGTAGTATCGGTGAAGATGCCGATTACCCGCAACGGGACGGAAAGACCCCGTGAACCTTTACTGCAACTTAGCGTTGAGTCTGGGCAATCGATGTGTAGGATAGGCCGGAGGCTTAGAAGGCGGCGCGCCAGCGCTGTTGGAGCCGACGTTGAAATACGGCCCTTTGCTTGTCCGGGCTCTAACTCAGAGTGACTGAGGACCGCGCTTGGCGGGTAGTTTGACTGGGGTGGTCGCCTCCAAAAGCGTAACGGAGGCTTCTAAAGGTCCCTTCAGGACGATTGGTAACCGTCCGCAGAGTGCAATGGCATAAGGGGGCTTGACTGGGAGGCCGACAAGCCGAACAGGTTGGAAACAAGAGCATAGTGATCCGGCGGTACCGCGTGGAAGGGCCGTCGCTCAAAGGATAAAAGGTACTCCGGGGATAACAGGCTGATCCCTCCCAAGAGCTCATATCGACGGAGGGGTTTGGCACCTCGATGTCGGCTCGTCACATCCTGGGGCTGGAGAAGGTCCCAAGGGTTCGGCTGTTCGCCGATTAAAGTGGCACGCGAGCTGGGTTCAGAACGTCGTGAGACAGTTCGGTCCCTATCTGTTGCGGGCGTTGGATGTCTGAGCGGGTCTGCCACTAGTACGAGAGGACCGTGGCGGACCGGCCTCCGGTGGACCAGTTGCGCCGCCAGGTGCACCGCTGGGTAGCTGAGCCGGGTCAGGATAAGCGCTGAAAGCATCTAAGCGCGAAGCCGTCCGCAAGATTAGACATCCCTTGAGGGTCGTCAGAGACTATGACGTTGATAGGCGGCAGGTGTAAAGGCAGCAATGTCAAAGCCGAGCCGTACTAATTGCCCGATAGACTTTTCCGATACAGAAGCGTCTTCGTATTATCGCGTAGCCTAAAGCAGCATGCGGCCTCTTTTTAAGAAATATTAGGCGGCTATAGCGGCGGGGTCCCACCTCTTCCCATTCCGAACAGAGAAGTTAAGCCCGCCATCGCCGATGGTACTGCGCACTGTGGTAGAGTAGGCAGCTGCCTTCTTCAAGTCCCCTGTTTCACTGACGTGGAACGGGGGACTTTTCTTGTATAACATTGGTCCTACACTCAGTTTTTTTGTATCTTTGTTTTTAAAACGTTTACCTTTATGATTACTTTTTATGCTGAGGATATTGAAATGCCCAAACTGAAAAAGACGGGCTTGAAAGCGTGGATTAAGGCTGTCGCTGAAAAACATGGCTATAAACTTGGCGATATTGCGTACATCTTCTGTTCCGATAACCGCATTTTAGAGGTTAACAAACAATTTTTGTCGCACGATTACTTTACCGATATCATAACCTTCGACTATACAGAGGGCAATAAAATAGCTGGTGACCTTTTCATTAGTTTGGATACTGTAAAGTCGAATGCGGAAAAGTTTAATACCGATTATGACCAAGAGTTTCACCGTGTAATTATCCACGGTATACTTCACCTTTGTGGTATTAATGATAAAGGGCCAGGAGAACGTGAAATAATGGAAGGTCACGAAAACGATGCGCTTGCAATGCGCACTGGTAACGAATAGTATTTCTCAAAATCTTTTTCACGATGCTTTATATTAATAAGTTCATTGTTTCTAGTTTTTTTCTTCTCACATCTTCTTTTTTAAGCGTCGCACAGACATCGCGAGAAGAATTGTCTGCTGTTAAAGAAAAGGCAGGCGGTAATTATTACGCATATCCAACCCCGTCGGGCAAGTTTACTGAGGTCCCTGCGGGTTATACTCCTTTTTATGTTAGTCATTATGGTCGCCATGGGTCTAGAAATATGATAGATGCTGTCGATTCTAAGGTGGCTCGTGATATTATGCGCCAAGCCGATGCCGATGGCAAACTGACGAAACTGGGTAAACAGACGTTGCTTTACCTCGATACTATTATCAACAATATGGATGACAGATACGGTGAGTTAACACAGGTCGGCCACAACCAGCACCGGTCGATAGCAAGACGTATGTTCAATTCGTTCCCCCAGATTTTTTCTGGCGCAATTTCTATCGATGCGCGGTCGACTAATGTACACCGATGCATTCTTAGTATGGGCGCATTCTGTCAAGAACTAAAATCGTTGAACCCTAATTTGAATATCACAAATAACGCAAGTGCACGCGATATGTTCTTTATGTGCAACGATACCCATTTGGGCGCGCATAAGGCAAGTGATAGTCAGGTGAGATGGAATAAGATGTATAACAACTTCTGTGAACAGAATGCACATCCGGAAAGGTTGATGAAGGCTCTTTTCACGAATCCGAACTATTTGAAAGAGGATAAAGCAAAATCTCTGTCAAGAAAACTGTTCAATATAGCGAGTGACATCCAGGACATGGATGGCATCAATTTTTCTCTGTTCCCGCTGTTCACCGACGACGAACTTTTCGGGTATTGGCAGAGCCAAAACGCTTTCTGGTTCGGTTGGTTGGGCTTGCAGGCTGACCAAGACACCCGTGATTATGAGATGGCCTGCAATCTGTTGCGTGACATTTTAGACAAGGCAGAGATAGCTATAGCCTCAAAAACGCCTTCTGCCACCCTGCGTTTCGGACACGATACCGGTATTTTGCCCCTTATAGCACTGATGCATGTGGGTAACGCTTATTGTAGAGTTTCAGACCTGAACAACCTCTACAAGTCGTGGGCCGACTTCAAACTGATACCTATGGCGGCAAACATTCAGTTTATTTTCTATAAAAATTCAGTGGGTAATGTCTTGGTTAAAGTGTTGCTGAATGAAGAAGAAGTCAAACTTCCACTCAAAACAGCAGGTCCTTACTATCAGTGGACCGAGTTCCAAGATTATTATGAAGAAGTCTTGAGCCATATTCCGAATGTACGCTCAAGCGTGAAAAGCACGCATTAATCATGCTAATTTTAATTCTAAATACCAATGAGTAATTACATGTTACAGAACGGGAAACTCTCTTTGTTTGAAAAGATTTGTTACGCATTTGGCGACGGTGCTGCTAACATTGCGTGGCGTGGCGTCGTTTTCTTCCTTATGATTTATTACACCGATGTTTTCGGACTTGGCCCTGCTATTGTGGGTACCCTTGTTTTGGTAGTCCGTCTTAGCGATGGTATAAGTGACGTCGCTATGGGTGCTATCTGCGACCGAACTAACACACGGTGGGGTAAGTTCCGTCCTTGGATTCTGTGGACAGCGCTACCTTTGGCGGTAATCCTATCGATGTTGTTTACCTGTCCAAATCTTAACATGACAGGAAAGATTGTCTATGCTTTCTCTACTTATATTTTGTTCACCCTTATTTATACAGCAAACAACATTCCTTATGGAGCTTTGGCTGCAGTTATGACTCCAGACGATAAGGAGAGAACAAAATTAGGCTCATTCCGTATGGTTGGCGCATTTGGTGGTGGTATGTTGGTACAGAGCCTTTTGCTTTTCTTGATTGCCTATTTCGGCGATGTGAATCCGAAGGTTGAACTCAATACCATTGAGCCAAATCAGAAATACGAGTTGGTGATTACCACTCCTACCGACGTTAACAGCCTGTCACTCGAAACTGAAAAGCATTTTGCTACGATGATTTCTTCTGATGTCGTCTACGTGGTAAAAGATGAAGAAGGTAATCCAATTCTTGACGCTAATGGTCAGCAGAAGACTGCTGTCGATTCTGTGGCATCAACCTCTAAGAGTTTCAGTACAGTTGCGAACAAGCCTTACCATTTTACTGTTGAGTCTAACGGAGAAACACTTACAACCGAAAGTTTCCGTATCGTAGACCAATCGACAGGTTATAGCTATGCTATATATTTGCTGTCATTCTTCTTGGCTTTGTTCTTGATCATCACCTTCTTGGGAACCCGTGAACGTGTTACGCCTCCTGCCGCGCAGAAAAGCGACCTTGGTCAGGAGTTGAAGGACCTTATTTACAATAAACCTTGGATTCTGCTTGTGTTTGTCGCATTGATGTATAACATCTACAACAATACCAAACAGGGTGTAACATTGTACTACTTTACACATTACATCCAGAACCAGTTGTTGTCAGCAGGTTATATGTTCAGTTTGGCACTCGCCTCTGTTGGAGGTGCAATGCTTACAGCTCCGTTAAGTAACCGTTTTGGTAAGAAGAATGTTTTCATTGGCGCTCTTCTTTTCTCTGCTGCTGTTAACTCTATGATTTATTTCTGCAGTGCCGACTCTATTACTTCTATCTTTGTTCTTGGTACGTTGTCTGAATTTTTCGCAGCCATCTTCCCTACATTGTTCTTTGCTATGTTGGGCGATGTAGCCGATTATTCTGAATATGTGAATGGTCGCCGTGCAACAGGATTGGTATACAGTGCAGGCTCATTCGCAACCAAGTTTGGTGGTGGTATTGCAGGCGCGCTCATTGGTTACGTTTTGGCCTTTTATGGTTACAATGGATCCGATCCGGCCTCTATTGCGAATGCGGTAGAAGGCATTAAGGGCTTGATGAGCTGGATTCCTGCAGCGCTTTGCGTCTTTGCTGCTATTGGTATGTGGTTCTATACACTAGACCAAAAGCAAATGGACGTTATAACTGCAGAATTGCAGCGTCGCCGTGCTAGCGAAGGTGCTAAGGCAGAATAAGTATTCTTCTAAATACTAATAAAGTCCGTGTAATGTAAAAACATTATACGGACTTTTACTTATGTCGCTTATATAAAAAAAATCGGGCGGTCTCGAAAGAAACTGCCCGATTCTTATTTTAGTTTGAATTTTGTCGATTACATAGCGCCAGTTGCACTTACTTCTTTGCTTATGCGTCCAACCAAGCCTTGGAGAACTTTACCAGGACCAACTTCAATGAATTCGGTAGCGCCGTCTGCAATCATGTGCTGTACGCATTGGGTCCATTTTACAGGGCTAGTCAGCTGTTTAACCAGGTTAGCCTTTATTGTAGCAGGGTCGGTCTCTGCAATGGTAGACACATTCTGATAGATCGGGCATACAGGCTTGTTGAAGGTTGTAGACTCAATAGCCTTAGCCAGTTCGTCTTTAGCTGGCTGCATAAGCGGAGAGTGGAACGCACCACCTACAACCAACGGGAGCGCACGCTTTGCACCTGCGGCCTTCATCAGTTCGCAAGCCTTTTCAATGCCGGCGTTGCTGCCTGAAATAACCAATTGGCCTGGGCAGTTGTAGTTAGCTGCTACAACAACCTCGCCTTCAATGCTGGCACAGATCTCTTCTACTTTCTCGTCAGCCAGACCAATAACGGCGGCCATGGTAGAAGGGTTCATTTCGCAAGCCTTCTGCATTGCCATTGCACGTTTTGAAACGAGACTCAAACCGTCTTCAAAGCTGACTGTGTTTGATGCAACCAGGGCAGAAAGTTCGCCTAAAGAGTGACCGGCAACCATATCGGGCTTGATGTCGAGCACTTTAGCCATGATGACAGAGTGCAGGAATACCGCAGGCTGTGTAACTTTGGTCTCTTTCAATTCTTCAGCAGAGCCTTCAAACATAATCTTGGTGATGTCGAAACCAAGAATCTGGTTGGCTTTTTCGAACAATTCTTTTGCAACGGTTGAGTTGTCATACAGGTCCTTGCCCATTCCTGTGAACTGGGCGCCCTGTCCAGGGAAAACGTATGCTTTCATTTTATTCAAGAATGTATATTTGTTCCTTTTTAGTTTTAGTTAAAGTGTTCCTTTCGTACTAGGAAGTTCATATTTGTAGATGTCGCGTTTAACGGCCATTTTTATGGCCCTTGCCAGTGCCTTGAAAATGCCTTCTATTTTGTGGTGCTCGTTCTCGCCCTCAGCCTTTATGTTCAGGTTCATTTTTGCCGAGTCGCTTAAACTTTTGAAGAAGTGCAAGAACATTTCGGTAGGCATATCGCCGACATATTCACGGTTGAATTTGGCATCCCATACAAGCCATGGTCTACCACCAAAGTCAAGAGCCACTTGGCACAGACAGTCATCCATAGGCAAACAATAGCCGTATCGCTCAATACCACGTTTGTTTCCAAGTGCCTGATAGATGGCTTCACCTAGTGCGATGGCGGTATCTTCGATGGTGTGGTGCTCGTCGACATTCAGGTCACCCTTTACCTTGACGGTAAGGTCGCAACCGCTGTGTTTGCCTATTTGGTCAAGCATATGGTCGAAGAATCCAAGGCCCGAAGAAATATCGGTTTTCCCGTTTCCGTCAAGATTTATACGGACGTAAATGTCTGTTTCTTTTGTAGTGCGTTGTACCGTGCCTACTCTTTCGCCAGCGAAGATGAATTCGCTAATTTGGTCCCAGTTTTCAGCAACTAGCGCGCAGCTGTCTTGCAGGTTGTTATCTGCCACCTCTTTTTCTCCGTTTTCACGGTCTTTTATCAGAATACCTTTGCAACCCAGGTTCTTTGCGAGTTGGATGTCGGTAATGCGGTCGCCAATAACAAAGCAGTGCTCCATGTCGTAGGTGCCGTCCATGTATTGGGTGAGCATGCCCGTACCCGGCTTACGGGTGGGTTTGTTCTCTTCTTTTCGGGTCGGGTCTACCTTTATATCGTCGAAAACAACGCCTTCCCCCTTGAAAACCTCAAGCATTTTGTTTTGTATGCGTTCGAATGTTTCTGTGGGGTAGTCGGGCGTGCCTAATCCATCTTGGTTTGTAACAATCACCAACTCTAGATTCGGAAGTTTCTCACGAATAAAGTGTAAGTTGCGTAAAACACCTGGTATGAATACCAGTTCGTCGAGTGTGTTGACCTGTTCGGTGATGGGCGGTTCTACTATGAGCGTTCCGTCACGGTCTATAAAGAGCGCAGTCTTTTTCATTATAAGTCTTAATGCTTTATTATTGCAAAGATAGGCTTTTCTTCTTTTATTATCTGCTAAAGGTAAAGAGTTTTCTGTTTAGAGGTGGTTAAAAACGCAGAAACGCAACCATATTGTATGGTTGCGTTTCTTGCTCGCTCTTCTCAATAAAAACTATGTATCATTCATTCTCTTGGTGATGTGGCAGTTCGAGCAGGTCCTGCCTTGTCGATGGCTAAGGGGTTATTACTTGAAACGAACAACCTTCTTTACCAACTTTACTACGAGTAAATTCAATGCAATCATTTTTTTCTCTTTATATTGTTTTTAACTGCGTCTTGATTTTTTTTCGGTCTTTAGAATCTAACGACCTTCTTTACTAACTTAACTACGATGTAATTGAAAACGATCATATTTTTTTCTTTTTGTAAGTTATTTCCGTCTCCGCGAACGATGGTTGTTTTTGCCTTGTCTTTCGTTTTGACACTGCAAAATTATGTTATAAAACATATCTGTGCAACATTTTTAGAGATTTTTTTTAATTTATTTTCTTCAGAATGTAATCGTTTTTGTGTTTTGAATGCTTGTTTTGGACTTATTTTGCTTAATTATTTTTATTTATTTGCTAGTTTTTGTGTTAAAATATCAGAAATGATGTAAATTTTGTGCTTAAACCTTTCAAAATGATATAATCCGATTTTCTTTTGTTACTGAAATCAGCCTCAAACCGTCATTTGATGGATGAGAGTGTGACTATTTGCTATAAAATTTCCGTAATATTGTAAAATGTGTTATTGAATGTGCTTTTTGTATCTTGTTCGCTTGAAAAATGTCAAATGTTGGGATGCTTTGCTTGAAATCCGTCATTTTTAAGTCGAGATATTTTATGGCAGATTTTTCGTTCTAGAAAAGAACATAAGGATTGTTTTATACAATATCTTCTTTAATTTTGTGTCAAACAAAACCGTCCCTTAATGGAAAAAAATGTTCATGAAATCGACTATTTAAGGATTTTCGCAACAATATCTATCGTTATTTGGCATTGTTTTTATTGCCCTATTGGAACGTGGGGGTTGTTGCCAGAAGATGCAACTTCGCACTTTATTATGAAAACCTATAGTTTTTTGATACCAGATGCCGATATGCCCCTTTTCACGTTTATAAGTGGATATCTGTTTTATTTCTTGTATAAAGAAAAAGGTAAGTATAGGGACTTCTTCCCGTTTCTTGCTGGCAAATTCAAACGGCTGTTGGTTCCTTTCTTCGTTTTTGGCTTGCTTATACCTATAACCTGTTATAATCAACCAACTTTAGTTGATTTTGTCTGCAACAAGATGGTGTGGGGCGAAGGTGCGCATATGTGGTATTGTGCAATGCTGTTTTGGTGCTTTATGTATGCAATCTTGCTGCTAAAATTGAAGAATAAGGTTGTAACAGCTATTTTCTGTCTTTTCAGCCTAACCCTATGTTGTATGTACGAGCTGTTTTGGACGCTGCCGTTCAAACTGACGTTGGGTGCAGGCAATGCGTGTTATTATTTCGTTTATTTCTTTGCAGGAGGTCTGGCTTTCAACTATAAAAAGGAAATAAAGGAAAAATTGGTGCCCATCCGGCGGCTTTTGTTGGCTGGGTATTTGTTGCTGGCTTTGGTGTTCCGTTATTTCAAGCCGATACTGCCTTTCCAAGTGATCCTTTTTGCGATTATGTTGCTTGTCTTCGTCCTTCATTTCTTGGGAAATGGCAAGCTTGTCTATAACGAAAAAATTGCCAGAACTAGCCGGATGTGTTTCGGCGTTTACATATTCCATCACTGGCTGGCTTGGAATGCCTGCTTTTGTCCGTATCTGACTCCAGTTTTCCAACGTCATTATATATTGTTTACCGTGTGCTTAACCCCTATCGTTGGCCTGATTTCAGTTTTTTTGACTGGTCTTATGCAGAAAACACGTGTCGGAAAATATCTTCTGGGATGATGATTTATTTTGAAATAATTATAGTATTGACGGACGTTGGGGCTTGTAACACTTTTTAAGCGATGAAAGTATCTTTTTGTTTGTAAAAAATGGACTATTCTTTAAAAACAACTACCTTTGCTTGTTGAATTTCCGGCAAAAGGCACATACATTAAGTCTATTCTTAGCGGAAATACACACTATTTGTAACTCGCGAAGTCTGTATGTTTGCGATAATCAAACAGATACATATTTCGTAAGGAGCTAAAGGTATGTCTACTAAACAACCAATGGGACCCGATTCGTGTAAACCTTCTTTGGAAGAACCTCTATCACAGTCGATAGATAAGACTGCTGTGGGGTGGTATGTGATGAAGGTTTTGTGGCGTCAGGAAGTGAAAACCCAGCAGCGGTTTGCTGAGTTTGGATTGGAAAGCTATGTTCCGATGCGACAGATATTGTGTGAGGATGCGCGTCACCGAAAGCAGCGTGTTATGGTTCCCGCTATAAATGGTTTGGTCTTTGTGTTCTCTTCTATTAAAAAGTTAGAGGAGGTAAAAGAGTTTGTCCGCATCAACTATGGACAAACCGTTTATTTCTACACAAATCATGTGGGTGGACGTAATGTGATAACCTCTATACCGGAAAAGCAGATGGCTGATTTCCGTTCTGCATGTGATATTGCTGGAGATGAGGTCCGCTTTTTCCTTCCTGAAGAACTCGAGTTAAGCCGTGGAACCCGTGTCCGGATACATGGCGGACCTTTCGAGGGACGCGAAGGTGTTCTTCTTAAAGTGAAAGGAAAGCGCAGCAAGAGCCTGGTTGTCTCTATAGAGGGATTTATATCAGCTGTTGTTGCCGATATTAGTCCCGAATTTATTGAAAAACTATCCTGAAAGTTTATGGCAGACAAACAACGAAATTCTTCAATCATTTCTGTGATTCGTTTTTGTATACGATATGATTTCTGTTCCGGTGCTCGTATGTATTAATCTGTTAGAGAGGTAAACTTTATATAATGTACGACAAGGATAGATACATCGATATATTGTTGCGGACATTAAAAACGTTTGATGCGTTCTGTTCGCGGTATAATCTGAAATATGTAGCAGCTTTTGGTACTGTGCTTGGTGCAATTCGTCATAAGGGATTGATTCCATGGGATGATGATATTGACGTGTATATGCTACGGCCTGATTACGAGCGATTCTTAACATTAAGGAAAGAGGCTCAAAATGAAAACTGCAAAATACAGGATATTTCAGATGAAGGCTATTACCTGCCATATGCTAAGTTTTCTGATGCCAATACTTCCATTTGGGAAATAAAGGAGTTTGAATGTATGATTGGCGTCTTTATTGATGTTTTCCCGCTTGATTTCGTGTCAGAAGACGTGGCTTATTGTCAACAGTTACAAGAGAACTATCGGAATTTAATATATAAATACCAAATTTCTCTCTCTAAATATACCCCCTTTAATGTTCAGCCTTTCGCTACACCGATGAAACTGGTAAAGGCAAAAATGAGGGGAAAATCTTATTTCCGTAGAAGGATAAACGATATAGAGAATGATATAAAGGCGGTAAAAGGCGATAAGGTTTTTGTGTATGAGAGTTTTTATTCTCTCCCTCGGTGTGCTGCTCCGCTTGAATGGTTCGAAAATCCGGTAAGGGTTCCTTTTGAGGGGTGGAGTATTCCTGTCCCAAGGGATTATGACGGATTCTTGACGCTTTATTATGGTGATTATATGACCCCGCCTCCTGTTGAAAAACGGGTTTCGCAGCATTATCATTATTTTGTTGACTTAGACAGGTATGTTTCTGTCGAAGAGGTGAAGAATTTGAAAAAATGAGGGTTCTTTGGTTCGAAGTTTCAACGCCGTCTCGCTATTCTGGTAGCGATTTTGTTTTGGCTGGTTGGCAAGATTCGCTGGAGCGAATTGCAAGAACTTGTTCTGACATAGAGCTTGCCGTTGCCTTCGAGTCGGCTGACCAGAATGCTGTGGTTAAAAACATTGATGGTGTTACTTACTATCCCCTCTGTATGCACTATTCTTCGTCAGAACTCCATCGGGCAAAGAAAACGTGGTCGGTAAATGCAGAAAAGTTGATTCCTGAAATGCTGAAAGTTATCAAAACTTTCAATCCCGACCTTATACATATTTTTGGAACAGAGTGGCCGTTCGGGCTGATTGCCGAACACACTTCAATCCCTGTTGTTATTCATATTCAGGGCGCTATTGTTCCTTATAGAAATGCGGCCAACCCTCCAGGGTTTAGCTCATTAGACGATACATTCAAAAGTTTTAGGCCTAAGCGCATTAAAGATGCGTTACGTGCGCAGTCTAAAATGAAAACGTGGGAAGAGCAGGAACGTAGAATCTGGAAAGCTGTCAGCCATTATATGGGTCGAACAGCTTGGGACAAGCAGTTGTCTTTCATGATGAATCCACAGCGTAGCTATTATCATGTGGAGGAAGCTTTGCGACCTGATTTCCTGGCAGAAACCGCTGTATGGAACAGAAAAGAAGAGGGCAAGTGCCGTTTGGTAACAACGGGCTGTTCTACGTTTTGGAAGGGGCCTGACATGATGCTGAAAACGGCAAAGGTTTTAACCGATTTCGGATTTGATTTCGAATGGTTTGTGGCGGGCAATATACCTGCTGATTTGCAGGCGCTTGTTGAGAAGAAGACAAACACAACTTTTGCTGCTAATGGGATTCGCTTTTTAGGTTTTACCCAACCATCTGACTTGAAGTCGTTGTTGTGTGAAAGCTCTATGTATGTGCATACGGCATACATAGAGAATAGTCCTAACTCTATTTGTGAAGCCCAGTGTCTGGGTGTGCCTGTTGTTTCGACAAATGTGGGGGGCATATCGACGTTGGTTACAGACGGGGAAGACGGTTTGTTGGTGCCGGCAAATGATCCTTGGCAGATGGCGTATAACATAATAAAACTATATAGGGATCTGCCATTGAGTGAAAAGTTCTCGGCCTCTGCCCGTCAAAAGGCGTTAAAGCGTCATGCCGATGAGAACATACGCAAACAGTTGTTGGATGCTTATACAAAAATAATAAAATAACAACTATGAATATATTGCTAACTGGTGGTGCTGGATATATTGGCAGTCATACAATCATTGAACTTTACAAGGCTGGCCACAGTGTTGTGGTAGTCGATAATTTGTCAAACAGCAGTGCTGTGTCGTTGAAGCGAGTTGCTGAAATAATAGGTGTCGACGGCATCCCTTTCTACAAGGTAGACGTGCTCGACCGTGAGGCACTCAACAAAGTGTTCGATGAAAACAGGTTCGATGCCGTTATTCACTTCGCTGGTTTGAAGGCTGTGGGAGAGTCGGTTGCAAAACCGCTCGAGTACTATCATAATAACATGACGGGAACATTCGTCTTGTTGGATGTAATGCGTAAGCATGGTTGCAAAAACATCATATTCTCATCGTCAGCAACGGTCTATGGCGATCCGGCGGTCATCCCAATTACGGAAGAGTGTCCGAAAGGCCATTGTACCAATCCTTACGGACAGACTAAGTCGATGCTGGAGGAAGTGTTAATGGATGTACAAAAGGCAGACAATGAATGGAATGTTGTGCTTCTTCGTTATTTCAATCCAATTGGCGCCCATCCGTGTGGTAGAATCGGTGAAAATCCGAACGGCATTCCAAACAATCTGATGCCATATATCACCCAAACGGCAGTTGGCAAGCGTCAGGAGTTAGGCGTATTTGGAAACGATTACGACACACCAGACGGGACCGGCGTTCGTGACTACATCCACGTGTGCGACTTGGCCAGCGGTCATGTGGCTGCACTTCAGGCCATAGCGAAGAAGTGTGGTGTTGCGGTTTATAATCTTGGCACAGGAAATGGCTCTTCGGTATTAGAGGTTGTGAATGCTTTTATGAAGGTGAATGGTGTAAAGGTGCCATACAGCATCAAGCCGCGCCGTCCGGGCGACATTGCAACCTGTTATTGCAATCCGGCTAAAGCCGAAAAAGAGTTAGGGTGGAAAGCAAAATACAATCTTGAAGATATGTGTCGCGACTCTTGGAACTGGCAGAGTCAGAATCCTAACGGGTACGAGGAGTAAGGAATTCGATTATAGTTAACCAATTTTTTTATAGAAAGCAGTTTATTCTTTGAAAATGACTGTCACAAATACTCAATTAACACTTATATGCAAAAGTACAATGTTGCCGTAGCCGGCACAGGATATGTTGGTCTTTCTATTGCTACTTTGTTAGCACAGCATAACCATGTGATGGCAGTAGATATCGTTCCAGAAAAAGTTGAACTTATAAACAAAAGAAAGTCTCCAATTCAAGACGAGTACATAGAAAAGTATTTGGCTGAGAAGGAATTGGACTTGACGGCAACAACTGACGGTGCTTCTGCATATAAGACTGCCGATTTCGTTGTTATTGCAGCTCCTACTAATTACGACTCGCAACGGAATTTTTTCGACACCTCTGCTGTAGAGGCGGTGATTGACTTGGTGTTGAGTGTGAATCCCGATGCTGTAATGGTTATTAAGTCGACCATTCCAGTCGGATATACGCGTAGCCTGTATGTGCGTTATGCTCAAAAGTTTGCCGCAGATTCCAACTTGAAGGGAAAGAAGTTTAAACTTTTGTTCTCACCTGAGTTTTTGCGCGAGAGCAAGGCGTTGTACGACAATCTGTATCCAAGCCGCATAATAGTCGGTTTCCCTAAGATTATAAACAAACCTGAATTCTCTGAGGAAAATGAGGCTATATTGAAAGTTGCCGATGTGAAGGCAATGGAAGATGCGGCTCACGTTTTTGCTTCTCTGTTGACACAAGGGGCTGTCAAGGAAGACATTCCAACTATTTTTATGGGAATGAAGGAGGCTGAGGCGGTCAAGTTGTTTGCAAATACTTATCTGGCATTGCGTGTCAGCTATTTCAACGAACTGGACACTTATGCGGAAGTAAAGGGGTTGGATACTCAGGCCATCATCGATGGTGTGTGCCTTGACCCTCGAATTGGCTCTCATTATAACAATCCTTCATTTGGTTATGGCGGCTATTGCCTGCCAAAAGACACCAAGCAGTTGTTGGCCAACTATCAGAATGTACCCGAAAATCTGATTGAGGCTATTGTGGAAAGTAACCGCACACGTAAAGACTTTATTGCCGACCGGGTATTGAACATGGCCGGTTATTACAGTTACAACCAGCATGGTGACTACAGTCCGACATCGGAACATCAATGTACGATAGGTGTTTATCGCTTAACCATGAAGTCGAATAGCGACAACTTCCGTCAGTCAAGCATTCAAGGTGTTATGAAGCGCATTAAGGCCAAGGGCGCTCAAGTCATTATTTATGAGCCAACGCTAGAAGACGGTTCAACGTTCTTTGGTAGCTTGGTCGTAAATGACATGGCGAAGTTCAAGTCACAGTCGCAGGCCATCATCGCCAATCGTTACGATTCTTGCTTAGACGACGTGCAGGAAAAAGTATATACAAGAGATCTTTTCCGGAGGGATTAAAAAAAAATATGGGAAAGAGCGACCGTGATAAAGTTTTAGTAGGCTTTATCTGTTGCTTTTGTTATATGTGTTTATTGGACTCCAATGGTTTTTTATAGGTAAATACAACTTTTTATAAATTGTGGAATCCTATTTTTAGAATCTTCTTTTAAGTTGTGAGGTCTTTTGGCGAGTATACTAGATTAAAGTCCTAATTTTGGAAATGCCCGAACGAAGAGTTTGGCTTTTTTGCAGTAAGACTTTATTGATTTATAAACGTCTTGGGAAACTTCATAGTAATCATTCGTTTATGTTTTATATAGTTATATTCCTTATAAGTCTTTTCCTTTCTGTTTGGATTGACTGTATAAAGAATAATGTAATCAAGGGAATATTTTTAACCCTTTTAATTCTGTTCCTGTCAATGATTGGTGGTTTCAGAGATATTGGGGTTGGTACTGATACTGTAACATATTCTGAAAGTTACTATTATGCAGCAAAAGAGATTCATTCTTTAGCTAGTTTATTAGATTCTGGTCGTGATATTGGCTATCTGTCCTTGAATCTAGTCGCTGTTTATCTAGAATCTTTGTGGGTTGCTCATTTCTTAGGTCAGTTAATGACGCATGGCTTGATTTTGTATGTGGTTTATCTTTTGAAAAAAAAGTATCCTCAAATTCTGTTTACGCTGTTTGTCTTTGTCTATTTAATGATTTTCTATAACCAGACCTATAATTTCATGCGACAGTATTGCGCTATTGCCGTCAATATGGTTGGTTTGTATTATCTGTTGCAGAATAGGTGGGGCTCTTTTTTTGTAAGTTTAGTAATTTCCTATTTCTTTCATCCGTCGGCAGTGCTATTTGTTATTGTGGCGGTTTATTATTATATGTGTGTCTACAGCAAGTCGAAACTATATACCTGGCTCGCTGTGTTAGGAGCTATTGCTTCTATTATATTGGCGTCTAAGTTTTATTACTTTCTTACCGAATTTAACGATATCGGACTGATTTCTGACACTTATTCGGATCGTTATGGGGAAGGGGATAACTATGGTGCGCGTTCTGCCTTCCGACCTACGGTTTTATTGATATTTGTGGGAATGTTCTATCTAATGTACAAGGCGTATAGTAAGAAGATTCTCAAGTTGCCATTTGTCTTTTTTTGGTGTACGCTCCATATCTCGTATATTACATTTTCCCTCCTTTCTTTTTTCTCGGTTTATTTGTACAGATTGGGCTTGTTTTTTAGTGTCCCCGATATGATGTTTGCTTCTTTTCTGATTGGTTCGAAACGTATTGGCATTTTTGAAAAAGCCGCTTTTTGTGGAGTCATTATTCTTGACTGGTTTATATATATATATATGCATAATGGTGCAGAAACCCTTCCATATAAATCTCAAATTCTAGGCATCGGTGTGTACTGAGAAAATTAGTGTGATTGTACCTTTGTACAATTCGGCGTCTGTTATTGAAAAGTGCGTGAATAGTGTTATAAACCAAACGTATACGAATATTGAAGTCGTATTGGTTGATGATGGTAGTACCGACAATTCTTCAGAAATCTGTGTTTCTTTTCAAGATGGCGATTCAAGAGTGAAGTGTTTCCGAAAGGAAAATGGAGGTGTCAGTTCCGCTAGGAATTTTGGACTTCAGATGGCGACAGGCTCTTGGGTGACATTTCTAGACTCTGATGACTTTATAGAAAAGGATTTTCTTGCAAACCTTATGCAGAAGTCTGATACGGAGATGATGGTGGGCGGATTCAAGCGTTTTGGAGATAAACACGACGAGATTATCCCTCTTGAACAATATGTCAACGTAAAAAAAGACTTGGGTACTTTATGGAATAAAACGGTCGAAAAATTTATTTATTGGTATCCATGGGGTAAAATCTATAAACTGGATATAATTAAAAAAAACAATCTGCAATTTAATGAACAGATGTTTTATTCTGAGGATTTTTGTTTTTTATTGTCGTATCTGGGGTGTATCGAATCTTTTTCTGTGAATGGTGTTGCTAACTATTGCCATCTTTACGAGAAACGTAGGGCGAAGAAGTATAAAATGGATTTTGATACTTTCCAAAGGCATTTGTCTCATCAGGATGAAGCATTCATAAATCTAGAGTCGAAACATGGTCATTTTTATAAATTAGTCCGCCAGAATGTCCATCGACGTCTGATAGATAACTTCTTGTACAATTTGATGGATATAAGCAAGTTTGTGGAATTTAAATACGAATGGAATAAATTCTGTGATTATAAAGATGCGAATGTCCTATTAAAAGAAATATCTACTTCAAAGACACGAAAATTGGTGAACTTTTTGGTTTTTAAAACACATCCTGTTGTTGGATATGTTTTGAGGTGTATATTGAAAAAACATTTGGCTTGATGAAAAAAGTTATTACATACGGAACCTACGATCTGTTGCACCAAGGTCATATTAATCTTTTAAAGCGTGCCAAAGATTTAGGAGATTATTTGATTGTTGGTGTAACTAACGATAATTTCGATCGTGAACGTGGTAAACTAAATGTCCGAAATAATGTGTTAGAGCGTGTTGAGGCTGTTAAGGCTACAGGATATGCCGATAAAATCATCATCGAGGATTATGTGGGGCAGAAAATTGACGATATACAAAAATATGATGTTGATATATTCGCAATTGGTTCCGACTGGGAAGGTAAGTTCGATTATCTAAACGAATTTTGTAAGGTTGTTTATCTACCCCGTACCGAGGGTATCTCTTCAACAATGCTGAGGGAAGAAAGCCAACTGGTGGTTCGTGTCGGTGTTGTGGGGTGTGGACGAATTGCATCCAGATTTGTTCCAGAGTCTCAGTTTGTGAGTGGAGTCTGTGTGTCGGGTGTTTATGACGTTGATTTTGCAAAGGCAGCGAACTTTATGGTTGAACATAATGTCCCTAATTTTTATAGATCGTATGAAAATTTATTAGATAATGTTGATGCTGTTTATGTGTCAACTCCACATCTATCTCATTATGAGTTGGCCAAGCAGGCTTTATTGGCTGGTAAGCACGTCTTATGTGAAACTCCTATGGTCTTGAATGCTGATGAGGCAAAAGAATTATACGAAATTGCAGAGAGCAAATCTGTTATTCTGATGGAAGCGAATAAAACGGCCCATTGCCCAGCCTTTAATCATCTTATAGCTATGGTTAAAAGTGGCGTTATTGGCGAGGTGGTCGATGTTGAGGCTTCCCTTTCCAAAGTGTGGGGTGATAAATCTTTACGGGAATTTGATCCGGCACAAGCTGGTGGTTCTATGTTTGAGTTGGGTTCTTATCCTCTTTTGCCTATTATTAAACTGTTGGGAACTGGATATAAAAACTTAAATCTCTATTCTCGAATTGAGAATGGTGTTGACATATACACAAAGGGGATATTCTGTTACGATAAGGCAGTCTGCTCGTTTAAGGTTGGATTGGGGGTCAAAACAGAGGGAAATTTGGTCGTTTCAGGAACAAAAGGTTATGCCTTAGTCCCTTCTCCTTGGTGGCTGACAGACTATTTCGAGTTACGGTATGAGAACCAAAACGAAAACAAAAAGTTTTTCTATAAGTGGGATGGAGCTGGTTTGCGGTACGAGATTCAGGAATTCGTGTCTTGTATTGTGAATAAGCGCTTCTCTTCTGCAAGGCTACGTCGTCGTGAAAGTATATGTATGGCTAACGTAATGCAACAGTTTGCTGAACGAAAGAATTTCTTTGTACTATGAAGAAACTGTTGCTTGTTATTGTCTGTTTTCTGTCCTTTTTTTTCAATGCGGGTTGCCAGAGGTTGGAAACGTATGCAAATAACTCGAAAGGTAACCAAAGTGCGGCTGCTTATGGAAAGTATTTGTTTTTAGTTAAGGACAAATTAGCCTCTGTTGCCGTATATAACATAGAGAAAAAGAGTGTTTCTTGTGTTTATTCAATGACGCCTCGGAACGATATGAATGGTAAACAGACGGTTTTCCATTGTAATCAAAGCACGTTTGGCGTGGAGAAGTTCATAGAGGCCGACTCGTTCCCGTTGTTGTATATCAGTCAGCGGAACCGTTCTGCAACTGAAGGTGCTATGTTGTCTGTCTTTAGGGTAAAACCAGAGTTTGTAGAGGGTGAAATGGTATCCTTTTCTTTAGAAGAGGTTCAAACTATATATTTCCCGGTTATGAGTGACTCGAATTGTTTGGGTAATCCTAATGTGGCGATAGATACAGCAAAACAGGTTATGTATGTATATAGCCGGAATAACAGAAAGGAAGCCTTAAACAGGCATAAAGCAAAGTTAACCACCTTCAAAATCCCTACATTAAGAGACCGTGAAGGTAATGTTGTAAGAGAGGTTAGGTTGTCTGATGCCGACATCTTGTCGTCATTTAGTAGTGACTTTAGTATGGTTAACGCACAAGGAGCTTGTGCTAAGAGTGGTATGTTATATATAGCACAGGTTTATTCAGATTCTCTACATAAGAGGGGTGCTGTTCTACATAAATTTGATATGGATACCCAAAAGCATACGACTCTAGATTTATCCTCACTCGGATTTAAAGGAGAGATAGAAGGGTGTTGGGATTATAAAGGCAATTTAATGTTCTCTTCTTCGGGAAAGATGTTATATTTGTTACATAACTATTATTGATAATATGAGAGAAATGTCGACTTCAGACATACAGCAAGTCGCCTTGTCCATTCTAAGGGATGTACACGATTTCTGTGTGGAAAATGACATCAAATATACTTTACAGGGTGGGTCCTTAATAGGCGCAATTCGACATAAGGGCTTTATTCCGTGGGATGATGATATCGATGTGGCAATGCCTCGTCCTGATTACGACCGTTTTGTCGCTAGTTATAAGTCGAAACAGGGTTTCAAATTATTTTGCCGCGAGAATGACAAGAATGTATATCTTTCGTTTGCGCGCGTGTGCGAAATGGAAAAAACGTATGTGTCTGATTCTTTTTCTCCGTGGTCAGAATACAAAACTGGTGTCTGGATAGATATCTTCCCCCTCGATGGTGCGGAAGACGACTTGCAAGAGTGTAAAAGGCGGGTAAATAATATGAAGAAAGTCTGGCTTTTAGGTACTATGTTAAGGCACAGCCGTGCTACGATAGCTATACAGTCAGGTTTGAAAAATAAGTTGAAACAGATTGGACGGAAATTTCTGTCGTTGTTTGTTTCTTCTTCTATTTATGATAAACATATTTCGATGTGTCGCAAATTAGACTGGAATCGCCAAAATTATTATTCAAATTTTGCTTTTCTAGGTTATGGTGTTAGAGAACGACACAGTAAACATGTTTTGGACGAAGTTGTTTTAGTTCCATTCGAAGATGACAAGTTCTTTATAATGGGAGGATATGATGAGGCGTTAAAGGAGAAATATGGAAATTACATGGAATTGCCACCTGTAGAAAAAAGACAGTGTGGACATTCTTTTAACAAGTATTATTGGACGGATTAATGAAAAGAGTATTAGTAGTAGGAGGGGCTAATGGCGTTGGCTTGGCTATTTCCTCTGTATTGGCACAAGATTCGGAGACGGAGAAAGTGTATATAGTAGATAAACAAGGGGTGGCGGCTGAGTATATGCAGCCTAAATTCCAATGTTTTCAATTCGATCTTACGAATACCGATTATTCGTTCTTTGACCAGTTCTGTGACATTGATGGCCTTGTCATTACCGCAGGTTTTGGTCGTCTGTCGCTCTTTAAAGATATTGAAGAACAGCATATAATGAATTCTTTCAATGTCAATACTATTCCGGTTTTGCGTTTGGTTAAACGGTTCTACTCGAAATTAGAATCTTCGACTCCGTTCTATTGTGGGGTGATGGTCAGCATTGCAGGCTTTATGACCTCTCCGTTTTTCTCGGTCTATGGTGCGACAAAAGCGGCTTTGAAAATCTTTATAGAAAGTGTAAATGTCGAGTTGGAGAAATCTGGGACGCAAAACCGTATCCTTAACGTTTCGCCAGGCTCTATTAAAGGAACTAGTTTTAATAACGGAAAAACAGATCTAACAGTTATTCACGATCTCGCGACAGAAATTGTATCTCGTATAAAAGCACACGATGACTTGTTTATTCCGTTATACGATGAGGTGTTTAAAGATGTTTTGGAACGATACCATAACGATTTCAGAGCTGAAGGCCTTCATAGCTACGATTATAAGGTGAGCAGTGGACGTGTGAAGATATAAGTTTCTTTCTATTGTAAGTTAGAATGGTATTATAGCGAATTAAACTTGATTTTATGGATAATATAAAATTGAAGGTTTTTTTAGAAAATCATGTGTTCCCTGTCTTTTCTTTCGTGAACCGTCTGTTTAAACACGATGAAAAAAAGATACTTTTTTACATTAATTCTTCTTTCCGTGAAAGTAGCAAGGTCCTTTTCGATTATATGATAAAAAAGGGCTATAATAAGAAATACAAAATTATTGTATCGTGTGAGAATTATAAAGAACTTGCTGAACAGAATCTTGAAAATGTGTCTTTCGAGAGTACAAGTCGGGGCTTCCTTTCATTCTTTTGTTGCAAGTATGTGTTTTATTCTGTTGGCAGAATACCGCTACTTCCTTCTAAAGAACAGTTCGTTATGCAGATTTGGCATGGTGTCCCTTTGAAGGATGCAGATAAGGGATTGAAGTTGACTCATACACCAAAACATAAGTATTACACTTGGTTATTGGCTCCTTCTGAATTTTTAAAGCCAGTTTACTCTAAATGGTTCTCCTATCCAGAAGATGGAATATATGTGGGTGGTTACCCAAGGTGCGATTTGTTATTTGAAAATTCTGCGCCTTATGATTTTGGAGAGTACAAAAAACTTATTATCTGGGTGCCAACTTTCCGAAAGTCTATTAGAGGTATGAAGGACTCTACTGTTAATGACGCTGAAATTATTCCTATACTTACTGCCGACAAATTTTCCGAGTTTAACAATTTCCTGCAACAATACGGCATTAAGGTGGTTGTTAAATTGCATCCTGAACAGAATTTGGCCAATTATAATCTTGTAGATATGGACCACTTCCTCCTGTTGAGCCATTCGGAATTTATAAAGAAGAAAATGGACTTGTATCCACTGATGAGGCAGTGTGATGCATTGATTACGGATTACTCTTCTGTATATTTTGATTATATGTTGTTAGACAGACCCATTGGATTTACTGTTGATGACATTGCTGAGTATGGTAAAAATAGGGGCTTTGCCCTTGATCCAAACAGATTTATGCCTGGTGAAAAAATTTCCAATTTTAAAGATTTGAAGCAGTTTATTTTGAACATAGCAGAAGACAAAGACCCTTTTGCTAATGAAAGAAACGATGTCAATAAGTTGATAAACCAGTATCCTAATGGTGGCTATTGCCAAAGAGTATTGGATTTCTCTGGCTTGTCTGTCAATTAAACATTTAAAATGATTGTCTTTTATCTCTTTATTGTAATTTTAGTCTTTTATAAAGTTTCTTTCTCTAAGGAATTAGATTTTTCAGCGTTAAATAAAGACAGAACTGATTCAATAAAGGGAATTTTTATTCTTTTTGTCTTCCTTCGTCACATATTCCCATATATCGAGAAGTATTGTACAAACTTCAATAGGTTTGATCGCCTGTTTGAAGTGTCAGATAAGTATCTCGGTCAACTTATTGTGGTTATGTTTATGTTCTATTCCGGGTATGGTGTGATGGAAAGTTGTAAGAAAAAATCAACTGCATATGTTGAAACAATGCCCCAAAAAAGAATTCTGTCTACCATTTTAAATTTTATGGTGGCTGTTGGCTTTTTTTTGCTGATCCAAATGCTGATGGGCCAACATTATCCGTTAAGTAAAGTGGCTTTGGCGTTTGTTGGTTGGGAGTCTATAGGGAACAGCAATTGGTATATTTTTACTATTGTTGCTTGTTACATCGTTACTTATTTCTCTTTCTCTAAATGTGGTGTTACTGATTCCGAACGGTTAAAAACGTCTCTCTATGTTACTTTTGTTGGATTGTTGTTGTTTATAGTAACCATGTGTTTCTTTAAAGAAACTTATTGGTTCAATACTGTGTTTGCTTATCTTGCAGGTTTGGTTTTCTCTTTTAAGAAGGATTTCGCATTCGATAGAATTAGAATGGGTTACAAAAAGTTGCTATTGTTGTCAACAGTTACGTTCTTGACATTGTCTGTGCTTTATCTTTTCGTTAGAGAATTTGATAGAATAGGCCTCGTTTTTAATTTTTGTTCAATAGCTTTTGCTTTTGTCATTCTTTTGTTAACATTGAGGGTGAAGATATCAAATAATGTGTTAGTATGGTTAGGCTCAAATCTGTTCCCTTTGTATATCTACCAGCGTATTCCAATGTTGGTTTTAGCTTCGCTCTTTGGAACTACGTTAATTTCAACCTTTCCTTACTTATATGTTGTAATCTGTTTTATTTTTACAATTTTATTGGCAAATTTGTATAAGTATATAGCGATAAAACTATAAAAGAATAATGAAGATTCTTCATATAGCACAAGCACCTGGGGGGGTAGAAAGGTATATTCATACTTTACTTTCTCATATTGACCAGTCGAGATATGAAAATGTGCTGTTGTGCTCGAAACAATTTAATAAAGAAAATTTCATTGGCTTGGCTTCTGCTGTTGAAGAATTGTCAATGAAGAGAAATATTGGCCCTGGTGATATAAAGAATGTAATGGCAATTCGAAAGATTATCAAGAAGTATAATCCCGATATTGTTTATTGCCATAGTAGTAAGGCGGGTGCAGTTGGACGCTTGGCTTGCGTTGGTCTAGGAGTAAAAACCGTTCATAATGCCCATGGTTGGGCCTTTAATATGAAGGGGGCTTGGTTGATGCATTTACTCTATATTTTTGTGGAGTGGTTTCTTGGCCTGTTTACCGATAAAATTATTTGTATCTCCAATAGTGAATATATTGATGCAAAACGAAAACATATAGGTAACGAAAAAACACGTACCCTTATATATAATGGTGTCGATATTCAGAGTATAGAACACCGAATAGCATCGTCTTCTTTAAAGCGTGCTGATTTAGGTATTCCAGAAGATGCTTTCGTTATTGGTATGAATGGCCGTATTTCTCAGCAAAAAGCTCCTGATGTTTTTGTTAGAATGGCTGTTAAATTGAAAAAGGCCATACCTAATGTCTTTTTTATAATTATAGGTGATGGAAAGGAGCGCGAGCAAGTTCAAAAGAATATAGAGGAGGCCGGGTTAAAGGATTCTTTTTATATTACAGGATGGGTTGACGATGTGGCTCCTTTTCTGAAAATGTTAGATGTTGGTGTTTTACTCTCGCGTTGGGAAGGTTTTGGTTTGGCTCTGTGCGAATATATGGTGGCGGGTCTTCCAATTGTAGCTACTAATGTCGATGCTATACCAGAAGTCGTGAACGACGGTGTAAATGGTTTGTTGGTGAATATGGATGACGATGAAGCTGCTTATAAGGCTGTTCTTCGTTTACATGACGAAAAAAATCTTTATTCCCAAATGTCTGAAAAGGCTAAGCAAATCGTTAAAGAACGTTTTGATGTGAAACGGACTGTAGAACAGCACGAATGCTTGTTTGAAAATCTGTAAAAGATGTTCGTAATAATTGTTTGAGATGCGGATTTAATAGTATTGTTAGTCCATTAGAATAATCCATTTAGTTCCCAAATGAAGTTGTAGATAAATCCTATTCCCAATAATCTTTCTTTGGATAATACATCCTCTTAATGACAATTGTTGAGAAAAACTTTGAATGTTAATATGGAGGTTTTACTATGTGGTTTATGTTTTGTTTGATGATTGTAATTTGTTATTCTAATAATTGCCTATTGGGAACTTGAATGTAATGGCCGTTATTAGACATAATAAAATGAGTTTGACTGAATGATATTTTATGATAGACTATAAGGATAAAAGCAAGTGCTGCGGTTGTTGCGCTTGTATCGATGCCTGTGGGAAAAAGGCTATTACACTAGAGACTGATATAGAAGGCTTTTGGTATCCTAAAGTGGACCAATCGGCTTGTGTAAAATGTGGTATGTGTGAAAGTGTTTGTCCTATTCTAAATATTGAGGAGTTAAAGAAAAATGATGCTCCAAAGCCAATACATGTTTATGCTGCGGTTAATAAGAATATGCGTGTACGCTGGAATAGTACTTCTGGAGGTGCATTTTCAGCCCTTGCTGATGCTATGTACGAGCAGGGTGGGTTCGTGTCTGGCGCCATTTATAATGATGATTTTTCAGTCCGAAATTATATCAGTAATAACCCTACTGAATTGGAAAAACTAAGAAGTTCTAAATATCTTCAGAGTAAAGCAGAGGGTATTTTTACTGAGATTCGTAAGCTTCTTAACTCCGGAGAGAAGGTATTGGCCTGCGGTACACCTTGTCAAATGGCTGCATTGCGTAGTTTTTTGCGAAGGGATTATGAAAACCTTATTATTATTGATTTTATTTGTAGGGGTGTGAATTCTCCTAAAGTGTACCGAGCATATCTTGACTCGCTCGAGAAAAGATACAAGTCTAAGGTGGTGTATGTCAAAGCAAAAAACAAGGAGTTGGGTTGGCGTAATTTGACTCGTAAAGTGACCTTTGCGAATGGTCAGTCCTATTATGGAGTGTATATGCAAGACGATTTTCGCCGTGGTTATCATACTAATGTGTTCTGTCGTCCTTCTTGCTATGACTGCCAGTTCAAGGGTTTCCCTCGTATAGCAGATATTACTATTGCTGACTACTGGGGAATTGAGAAGGTGGACAAAAATTTAGATATGAACATAGGAACCAGTATGGTTTTATTGAATTCCAAAAAAGGAGATGCTTATTTTCAATTGGTCAGGGATCGTATGGAAATAAAGGAAACTCCATTTGAAGCTATTTTGGGAGGAAATATCGCCTTACGTAAGTCGATTGAACCAGCAAAAATAAATCGTTCCGCATTCTTTAAAGATTTAGAAGAACATGATTTCGATTATGTTACTGCCAAGTATTTCCCATATAAAGAGAAAAAAAGGTCAATAAAATGTCGAATAAAGTCTTTTTTAAAGACTGCAAAAATGTCTTTTTGTTCGCTCGGATTCCATTTGGATGCTTATTATCAAACACTAAAAATTAATTTGAGGAAAAATACGGTTAGTTCGTTTAAGAAGGGTAACTATATTTTAACATTTCCAAATGTGACGTATGATGTGCATCCTTCTGCAAAAATTGATGTACAATGGCCTATTCAAGTGGGACGATCAGAAGTGAAAAATTTTTGGAATCAGGGTTGCTTGAAAATGGGGGCTGGTACAGAATTGTGTATACATGGAGGTCCGTTAACCCGTTATGGGAATGGTCCTTATTTGCTACGCAGTGGATTTTGTATCGAAATTATAAACAATGGTAAATTGACTATTGGACAAGGTGCATGTAATGTGGGACTAACGGTTATGTGCGCTGATGAGATTACAATAGGAAATGGAGTGAGAATAGGCCGTAATGTTTCCATCCGTGATTATAATGGAATTCATGTTATCATTAATGATCATTATAGAACGCATGCGCCAGTTCACATAGGCGATCATTGTTGGCTATGTACAGGATGCACAATTATGCCTGGCGTGACTATTGGAGAAGGGTGTGTGGTGGCTGCAAATTCAGTCGTTACTAAGGATGTTCCTCCTCACAGCCTTGTTGCAGGGAGTCCTGCAAAAGTGATTAAAGAAAATATTGAATGGTATTAGTATGAGATTGTTAATAGTAGGTGGCTCTGGAGTGTTAAGCTCGGCAGTTGCGAAAGAGGCTGTAAATAATAATTTTCATGTCACTTTGATTAATAGAGGACATCGAGTTATTCCTAATAATTGTCATCTGATAAAGTCCGATAAAGATGATTATGTAACAATAGCAAAGGCATTAAAAGGTCAAGTGTTTGATGCAGTAATAGATTTTTTGTGTTATAATGAAGAACAAACGAAAAGGAGTTTTTTGTTCTACAAAGAATTTGTAAAACAATATATATTTATTTCTACTTGTGCTGTCTATGATAAAACTATTCTAGGTATAAAATCGGAAGATTCTCCTAAAGGACTTAAATTATGGTCTTATAGTTTAAATAAGGTTGCTTGTGAGGAATCAGTTCTGACTCTTTCAAAAAACACATCCACTGCTGTCACAATTGTAAGACCATGTGTGACATACGATGACACGAGAATTCCTTATGGAATAATGCCTCCATACAGATTCCATTGGACATTGTGTGCTAGAGTGTTAGCAGACAAGCCTATTATTACATGGAATAATGGAATGAATAGATCAAATATGATGAGAGTGGAAGATTTTGCAATCGGTTTGATTGGACTTGTTGGAAATAGATTTTCTTATAATGAGGCTTTTAATATATGTGGTGATGAAATGCCTACTTTTAATGATGTGCTGGATGTTATATCAAAAAAATTAGGAAAAGAAGTGAGAAAAATAAATATAGATTCTGATTTTTTTGCAAATAATTACCCGGAAAAAAAGGAAGAAATCCTAGGAGGACGGGCGTTAGATGCTACAAATAGTAATGAAAAAATAAAAAGAGTTGTGCCTGCTTTTGCGCAAAAAATTCCGTTAAGTGAAGGTGTTTCTATGACTATTGATGCTTATAGAAATAATAATTATCAAAAGGGAATAGATTGGGAGTTTGATGGCACTACGGATAGAATTATCTCCTTATGGTGTAAAAAGCAGGGTATTAAACAACACGCTTGCGTACATTTTGTTGATTATCTAGGAAATGCAAGTTGTTTAGACAGGATGAAGTATTTGCTTGCCTATTATTCAGATTGGAAGATTGTGCGTTTTATCAAAAAAATATGTAAAAAGTATTTGTAAACAAGAGTCTTCTATACTTAAAAATGGTGGAGCATACTTCAAATAAAACCATGGCAAAAAACACCATCTTGCTTTATTTCCGTATGATGGTGACCATGTGCGTATCTTTGTATACATCTAGAGTTATATTGAAGATACTTGGTGTTGACGATTATGGTATATATCAGGCTGTTGGTGGTATTGTTGGCTTTATGAGTTTTATGAATAGTGCATTGGCAACAGGATCGTCTCGTTTTTTAACGTTCGAACTTGGTGTTGGTGATGAGAAAAATCTAAGAAAAACTTTTTCTACCACTTTGCTTATTCATATTGGACTTGCTTTATTTGTCATTTTTTTAGGCGAAACCGTAGGCCTTTGGTTCTTTTATAATAAAATGGTTATACCAGAAGAACGCTTTGCCTCTGCCCTTTGGTGCTTTCACCTTTCTGTTGCTGCTGCTGCGGTGACTATTACTCAGGTCCCATATAATGCATCTATTATTTCACATGAAAAAATGGGGATTTTCGCCTATGTGAGTATTGTAGATGCTTTTTTGAAGCTAATGATAGTCTACCTTTTGACTATAGGACATGCTGATAAATTGGTTTTATATGCTGTGCTTTTATTAATGGTAAATGTTTCTATACAGTTGTTTTACCGATGGTATTGTACTCATAATTTTGAGGAGACTCATTTTTCGCTCAACTATGATAGAGATGTACTCAGAAAAATTGCGGCCTTTTCTGGATGGAGTTTATTCTCAAATGCTTCTATAGCGCTTAACAGTCAGGGCATATTGTTGTTGTTGAATATGTTCTTTTCTCCAGCTGTTGTTGCCGCAAGAGCTGTCTCTTTGCAGGTGAATGGTGTCGTGAATCAGTTTGTTAATAGTTTTCGTTCTGCTGTAAATCCACAAATTGTAAAAAGGTGGGCTCAAAAAGATTTCGACGGGTCAAGGAGTCTTCTGTTAAGTTCCGTGAAGTATTCTTTCTATTTGGTATATCTTTTGGGAGGACCTATTATTTTATCTGCCGATAAATTATTGAATCTTTGGTTGGGTGTTGTTCCTGAATATACGGTTGTGTTTTTACAGCTTATAATTATTCAAAATTTTTTTGGAGTTTTAGATTTGTCTTTTTATCAAGCGTTGTACGCAAAGGGACAAATTAAAGAAAACGCATTAATTTCACCAATTGTGGGTTTTTTGCGTTTCCCGATTACGTATGTCCTTTTTATAAATGGGTTCTCGCCTGTTTACTTCTCTATACTCTGTGTTATTTCTTATTTTATATTGGGATGTTTTATAAAACCGATTTTACTAGTGAAGATAGCAGGATATAAATATAGTGATTTTGTAAATCTGTTTGAAACCATTTTTAAAGTTGTTGGTTTATCTATGCCTTTACCTCTTTTTATGTATTTTAAATATGGTGGATCTTTCTCCTGTGAAATCTTAAGTGTTTGTTTTTGTTCGTTTATTTTTTGGTTCTCCTCTCTCATTGTAATTTATTTTTTTGGATTAGATTCGGGAACTCGGAATACTGTGAATAAATTTATTTACAATAAATTTAAAAATAAATGAAAATAGCGATTCTTTCACTTGTCCCTCATGTTAATTATGGCGGAATTCTTCAGTCTTATGCTTTACAAACTGTTTTAGAGCGTATGGGGCATGAAGTTGAAGTCCTCTCAAAACCTTATGTTTTGAAAGAACCCAAATGGTATGATCTGCCTGTTTTAATAGGAAAGAGGGTGCTGAAGAAAATTATAAGAAAAGATTCTACTCCGATTCTTTCTGAGAGGTATTATAATAAAAGGTATCCGATTATAAGTCAGAATACGCGTCTTTTCGTGGAAAAAAATATAAAAAAACGTTATGTGGAGAAATTTTCGGATATAAAAGAATGTGATTATGATGTCTTTATCGTTGGAAGCGACCAGGTTTGGAGACCAAGGTATTTTACTAGAATGTGGAACTGTCCTATTGATTTCGCTTTCCTGTCTTTTACACGTGGTTGGAATGTAAAACGTATTTCATATGCAGCTTCTTTTGGTGTTGATTTTTGGGAGTACTCTAAAAAAGAGACAATAGAGATAAAAAAGCTTCTTCAATCTTTTAATGCAATTTCTGTTCGAGAATTGGACGGAGTTCGTTTGTTGAAAGGTTTTGGCATGGATGTTGAGCATGTGTTAGATCCCACATTGCTTTTGAATAAGAATGATTACATGTCATTTATAGAAAACGAGCCTAAAAGCGATGGTAATTTACTAGTGTATATTTTAGATGATAGCCGAGATAAAAAGTTGTTTGTGGAGGATATGTCAAGAAAAAGTAATTTAAAACCTTTTTATGTGCGTGCCCCCAAATATGAAATTCAACCAAAGGTTGAAACTTGGCTAAGGGGGTTTTATGATGCAGAATTGGTAATTACAGATAGTTTTCATGCATGTATTTTCTCTATTGTATTCGGGAAACCTTTTTATGTGATTGGAAATTTGGGAAGAGGACTTTCTAGATTTAATTCTTTATTAATAATGCTTGGCTTGGCAGATTTGGTCGTTAATACCGAAAAAAGTATATATGTGCCATATTCAAATTTAGATGTAAATAAACTAGAACAGATAAAACAGCATTCTCTGATGTTTCTTAGAAAAAATTTGAACGGTTGAATCTTGAACATTAAAAATAGTTGAAGGGAATGTGTCGTTTGACACGTTTAGTTGTATTTTTATAGCTCAAAGAGAATAGAGCTATTATACAAAGCGATACAGATGACGAAAACGCGATTACCAGAATTTGACGTATTAAAGGGTATTGGAATTGTTTTAGTGGTGTTAGGTCATGTGACTCACCTTGCTAATCTGTCTACTTTGATTTACTCTTTTCATATGCCGCTTTTTTTTATGCTTACAGGTTTTTTTGACCGGCCGAAAGATAAGTATATATGGAATCAATTCAAAAGCTTAATGGTTCCTTATTTCGCGTTTGCCTTATTGTCTTTCGCATATTGGTTCTTTATTGAGAGCAGGTTTAGACCTGAAAAAGCTGGAGTTGATGCTTTCTCTCAGTTCTGTAATATATTTTATCCGATGAATATGTCGGGGAAGCCAGGCCCTTACGTCTTTAATGTTGTGCTATGGTTTTTACCTTGTTTGTTCGTCACTTCTGTTTTTTCTCATTATTTAACCGAATTCAAAAAAAGTTCGTACTACGTTTTGTTTGTACTCCTTATTTTAGTGGTATTTGATACATTTATATCAATAGAATTTCCTTTTTATTTGACACAAATGCTTTATGCATCTCCTTTCTTTGTACTTGGAAAATACTTTGGTCTTTACAAAAAAAGTATATCTGAAAAGTCTCGTAATATATCTCCTTGGTGGATTTTGCTTTTAATTGTTCCGTATATACTTGTATGGAACTTTGGTGTTAGGTGTAGCATGAGGTGTAATATCTATCCTAGCTCATATCTACTTTTCTTTTTTATTGGAGCTGTACTGGTTTTATGTACATATTTTATCTCTATTCAACTTAATAGTAAAGTGTTACAGTGGTTGGGTGTGAATTCTCTTGCAATAATGGTTCTTCATGATCCTTTGAAAAGAATCATTATTTATGGTTTTTCCAAGGTTTCCCATATGCAGACGGAAGCCATTAGAGAATCGATACTTTTTAGCTTGATTATTACTGTGATAGTAATTGCCTCTTGTTTCCCTGTTACTTTGTTTCTAAATAAGAATTGTAAGTTCTTATTTGGGAAATTTTAGTGGGGACTGGATGCTAATACACTGTAGTCCTTCTGATTATATTAGCAGATTCTTTTATGTCCAAAAAATATAACTTTCTCATTGTCGGCTCTGGGCTTTATGGAGCCACTTTTGCTTATTTGGCAAAAAAACAGGGAAAAAAGTGCCTGGTTGTTGACAAACGGCCACAATTGGGTGGTAACCTCTATTGCGAGAACATAGAGGGGATTGATGTGCACAAATATGGCGCGCATATTTTCCATACCAGTAACAAGGAGGTTTGGAAGTTGGCTAACGAGGTTGTGGAATTCAATCGTTACACCAATAGCCCTGTGGCTAATTATAAGGGCGAACTTTATAATTTGCCGTTCAATATGAACACCTTCAACAAAATGTGGGGGGCGAAGACTCCGGCTGAAGCTCAGGCGAAGATTGACGAGCAAAAGGCTGAGGCTGTAGCAAAAATGAAGGCGGAGGGACGTACTGAACCTGCAAACCTAGAGGAACAGGCACAGCTGCTGATTGGACGTGATGTTTACGAGAAACTTATAAAGGGTTACACCGAAAAGCAATGGGGTAGATGCTGCACCGAATTGCCGGCTTTTATCATTAAGCGTTTACCTGTTCGTCTTGTCTTCGATAATAACTACTTCAACGACGATTATCAGGGTGTGCCTATTGGTGGTTACAACAAACTAATTGATGGTTTGCTTCAAGGTGTTGAAACTCGTACGGGTGTCGATTTCTTTGAACATCGTGAAGAGTTGACTGCTTTGGCCGATAAAATTGTTTTCACGGGTAAGATCGACGAATTCTATAATTATCAGTTCGGACAGCTACAATACCGTACGGTCCGTTTCGAGACTGAGGTGCTTGATGTGCCTAACTACCAGGGTAACGCGGTGGTTAATTATACCGAACGTGAGGTTCCTTATACACGTATTATTGAACACAAACATTTTGCTATGTTTGGACAGCAGGTCTACGATTGCCCTAAGACAGTTATTAGCAGGGAGTATAGTACAGAATGGATGCCGGGTATGGAAAGTTATTATCCGGTTAATGATGCCCGTAACGCTGAGTTGTATGCTAAGTATAAGGCTTTGGCCGATAACGAGCCGAACGTTATATTTGGTGGACGACTTGCCGAGTATAAGTATTACGATATGGATGATACGATGGAGAGTGTTATGAAGATGTTCCTGTCGTTATGAAAATCTGAGTATAGAAACTCTAAATTATAAGCCGCACACTCTGTTGGTATTGAGTGTGCGGCTTTTTTCTTATTCCCCCGCTATCACTTTTAGCGAGTTCGCTACAATCTTGACGTTTATTGTTTCTCCAAACTCAATGGGGTCTCCGTCGAAGTGGAATGGCCCTTTTTGTTTGCGTTTGAGTGTTGCACTTTTAGCCTGATACTCTTCCAACAAATCGTTTTTGTATAATTTACGGGTTAGCAGTTGGTAGGTCAGTTTTGGTACGTTGTACCAATGAAATGGCTTTAAAATGCTGATGTCGAGCAACCCGTCGTATGTCTTTGCCAGAGGGGCGATATAGCCCTCGTTGCCATATTGGCTGGCGTTCGCGAAGGTGACGACAAAGGCTTTCCGTTCTATTTTTTTGTCTTCGGTTTCTATAATATAGGTTTCAGGCTCATAGTTCCAGAATTCCTTAAGAATGAGTTTTAGGTATGTCTGTATTCCGCGGGTTGACTGTTTTGCGAAATCCCATGCTATCTGTGCGTCGAAACCAGTTCCGCTTGTACAAAAGAACTTATGGTCGTTTACAACTCCGTAATCCAGAGGCTGTAACTTGAATTTGTTCACTAAATCGAGTGCGGCTGCAGGCTTTAATGGAATGTGCAGGTGGCGCGCAAGTCCGTTCCCCGAGCCGAATGGAATAATGCCGAAAGCTGTGTTTGTTTCGGTTAGTGACGACGCCACTTCGTTGATGGTGCCGTCTCCGCCACAGGCTATTACAGCGTCGTAACCTTCTGCGGCAAATTGGGAGGCCAACTCTTTACCATGTCCGGCATATTCGGTGAAGACGGTGGTTACATCGAATTTGTTTTTGTTGATGCGTTGGTCGATTAATGTTGGCAGCGCTTTTTTTTCAGTTGTTCCTGAGTGCGGATTTATTATGAATGCTATCTTCAGTTTGTCCATTTTCGTCTTTTTGTTTTGTATTTGTTTCAGATTTCTAACCAGAAACTTCCGTCACAATTTTCTTTCTTTTCTGCAAAAATACATTTTTTAAATCTATATTTGTTATAGACTAAACGCAAAACCTATGAGAGAAGATCTTGTGTCATATATTTGGCGTTACCGTATGTGGGGTGATGCCTTGTTGACCACCGTTACTGGAGAACCGGTGGAAGTTATTGATGTGGGACTTCCGAACAATGGAGCCGGACCTGACTATTTTAATGCCAAGGTGCGCATTGCCGGTACGCTTTGGGCTGGCAATGTGGAGATTCATGTGCGGGCTTCCGACTGGTTCCGACATCAGCATGAGACCGATGCGGCTTATAATTCCGTAATTCTTCACGTTGTTGCAAACAGCGATGCCGAAGTAAGAAACCAGAAAGGAGATGTCCTTCCACAGGTTCAACTGCCGATAGAACCTCGTTACATAAATCTGGCCGAACAGCTACGTCAGTCCCATCAACCTATTCCTTGTGGACATTATTGGGATGAACACCTTAAAACGCGTTTGCAGTTTATGATGAACGGGTTGCTGTGTGAACGGCTTGAACATAAGGTTGTTGCTATTCAAGAGGTCTTGAAAAGTAACAACAACGATTGGGAGGAAACCTTTTACCAGGTTCTGGCGAAAAGTTTCGGTATGAAAGTCAACGAAGTCCCTTTTGTTCAGTTGGCAAAATCGTTACCCCAGCATATTTTAGCAAAACAGAAAGATAACCTGTTGCAGCTAGAGGCACTGTTTATTGGTCAGGCCGGCCTGCTTGAGGATGTGAAGCTGACAGATACTTATACCGACCAATTAATAGCTGAGTACAAATTCTTGAAACAGAAATACTCGTTGGTTCCTATCGACCCTTCTCTTTGGCGGATGGGGCGTATACGTCCTGCTAGTTCGCCATACGTGCGGCTTGCGGAGTTCGCAATGCTTACTTTCAAAAGCGAACATTTGTTCCGTAAAGTGGTGGAAACGGCCGATTCGAAGGAAATGTGCAAACTATTCTCTTTTGGCACTTCCGATTACTGGAAGAACCACTATTATATTGCACAGTGGAGTAAACGGTCGGAGAAAACTATTGGCGTGGCATTGCGTAACAATATCCTGATTAATTGTGTTGTGCCGATGTTGTTCGCCTACGGGAAGCACACGGGCAATGAGAAAATGACGGAGCGTGTGTTCGATTTGTTGGAAAGCATTCCTGCTGAGAGTAATTCTATTATTGAAACCTGGAAAAACTATGGCGTAGTGGCTCAAAACGCGTACGACACTCAGGCATTGTTGGAACAGATGAAGAATTATTGCCTGAAAAAGGAGTGCCTTCGTTGTAAATTGGGGCACCAAATCTTCAAACATCTCCCCTGACAGATAACAGTTTCTAATATACGAGCGAAGGCGGCCTTGTTTAGGCCGCCTTCGCTGATTTTTGTATAAGGATGACTTAGAATTTGTATTTGTAGCCTGCACACAGCATATACCGGTC
>ODAI011154297.1_pt1 | contig 37292 bp, 31 predicted proteins | sample 1539321 | NCBI WGS metagenome assembly ODAI01 (sample SAMN02144231, study PRJEB22623) | gut metagenome | biome: sheep rumen | host: Ovis aries | place: New Zealand
ACACGCTGAGTAGTAGGGGTTTCGCTATCCCCACACTGCGCTCCCGTTGGTCGCTTAGTATGGGGTTATTGAGATTCAGCCTCTTCGAGGCTGCTAAAAAATCAGTCTTTTATCAAACTAGAGCCTTGTTTTTTTGAACGCCCAATGGCCTCTCGACAGCTATGAGACAAGGTGAAATGCAACATTCAAAGAATTCTAAATTCTGAGCGTCTGCTGCCATACTCATAATTCAGAATGACAAAAAATGAACTTTTGAAGCATTTCAGGACAATAACCAAGGCATTGATGCGTTATATAAAAAGTTATTTATTGAAAAAAATATGTCGTCTCTGCCACCTATATTCCTAGACTTGGCCATCATCTTAATTACGGCCGGCGTAATTACGGTTATTTTCAAATGGCTGAAGCAGCCTTTGGTGCTTGGCTACATTGTGGCCGGTTTCTTTATTGGCCCTTATTTCCCTTGGTTCCCTGCCATCAGCGACGATAGCAATATTCATGTGTGGAGCGACATCGGCATAGTGTTTCTGATGTTTGCTTTGGGTTTGGAATTCAGCATCAAGAAACTACGGAAGGTGGGAGCCACCGGCGCGGTGACGGCCCTGACGGAGTTGGCCGTGATGTTCGTGATGGGCAACACGGTGGGGCATCTGCTGGGCATGGGCGACATGGACTGCATCTTCTTGGGATGTATGCTCTCAATTTCGTCTACGACCATCATCATCAAGTCGTTCGAAGACTTGAAGTTGAAACAGCAGAAATTCACCAGCACGGTGACGGCCGTACTGGTGGTAGAAGATTTGGTGGCAGTATTGCTGCTGGTGATTCTTTCCACCCTGAGCGTGAGCAAGAGTTTCAACGGTGCCCAGCTGGGCATGAGCATGGTGAAACTGGTATTTTTCCTAATAGTGTGGTTTGCCTTCGGCATTTTCTTGATACCTTCTTTCCTGCGCTGGATGCGGCGCTGGATGTCGGCGGAGACGCTGTGCATCGTGGCCGTGGGGCTTTGCTTCGGCATGGTGGTGTTTGCCGACTTTGCCGGATTTTCCACCGCTTTGGGAGCCTTCGTGATGGGGGCAATCCTGGCTGAGACCATTGAGGCCGACGTAATCCACCGCATCATCACCCCCATCAAAGACTTGTTTGGGGCAGTGTTCTTTGTGTCGGTTGGCATGTTGGTAAATCCGCAGGTGCTGGTGCATCAGTGGTACTACATACTGGCCATAGCCCTGACAGTATTAGTCTTTAAGTCATTGAGTGCCACACTAGGCATATTATTGAGCGGCAAGCCACTGAAAGGAGCCATGCAAGGCGGTTTCTGTTTTTGCAACATTGGTGAGTTCAGCTTTATCATAGCGGGACTGGGCATGAGTTTTGGGGTCATCAACGAGAAACTCTACCCCATCATCGTGTCGGTCTCTATCATCACCACCTTTGTTACCCCCTACATGATTAAGGCTGGCACGCCAGCCTACGAGTGGCTTAACCCCAAGATTCCCGACAAGATAAAACGATTGCTGGACAAATACAGCAGCTCATCACGCACCACCGGCCACCAGAACAAACTGACCCACTTTATCAAGCAGCAGGCGCTGACCATCCTCTTCTATGGGGCCATCATCGTAGCCCTGTCGCTCCTGAGCATCTTATTGCTGAAGCCCTTCATAAACAACCTTTTCGAAGACTTGGGCATACCCGAAATATGGGGCAACCTGTTGGGCATGACGGCCACGCTGCTGGTGCTGGCCCCGTTCCTGTGGGCCCTGGCAGTGAAGGGGGTGAACAAGAAGCTGGAAGCCCAGATGCTGGAGATTGGCAGCAACAGCCAGGCCATTGTTCTGCCTCTGTTGCTGTTGCGCTACTTCATAGTCCTTACTGCTGTGGGATGGGTTGTTTCGCGCTACGTGCACATTGCTGTGGGCTTGTTGCTGGTGATAGCCATCGTAGTGGTGATTATCGTGCTGGCCTCAAAGCCCGTCATTGATTTCTACCACCGCATCGAGGACCGTTTTGTGACCAACCTTAACTCACGTCAGGCCCAAAATTCGTTTGCCGTACCGGAGGAACTGGAGAACAGCTTCTATATGGACCGCACGACAGTGACCCCCTATTCGCCATGGTCGGGAAAGACACTACGCGAATGTGGCATACGCAAAGTGTATGGGGTGAATGTGGTGAGTATGGAACGTGCGGGCAAAGTGTACGACCTGCCTGACAAGAAAACACAGCTGTTGCCTGGCGACCGCGTGACCCTGATAGGCAGCGAGGACCAAGTGTCGAAGGTGCGAGACCAGCTGAATGTGGAGCCCGACATGCTGATTCACGACCACAGCGACCACAACATCAACAACTATACCATGGTGATTCCCAAAGGGCATGCGCTGGTGGGACGCGCCATCAAGGATGCAAAGCTGATGATGATGTACAACGCACTGGTGATAGGCATCAAGCGGGGCGACCAGACTCTGTTCAACCCCTCGGGAAACGAGAAATTCGAAGAGGACGACCTGGTGATGTTCATCTCGCCACAAAACATAGATGTGGACGAACTGCTCGGACACTACGAAGAGACACTCCAACAGTATGAATACAAACAAGAGGCCTATGCAAGTGCGTGAGCCAGAACAAATAATTATCCCACCAACAAGTAATAGAATTAACATTAAGAAATCTATATGAAGCAAAAAATCCTGCTATTGCTACTGGTCGCTGCCGGCCTAACCGCCGCGGCACAGAACGACCCAAACGACAAAGGCTTTGAAATCACAAAGAACTTAGAAATCTTTGCCAATGTATATAAAAACCTCCACATCAACTATGTGGACGACGTTGACCCCGGAAAGACCATGAAGGTGGCCATCGATGCCATGCTGGCCTCCATGGACCCCTACACCAACTATTTTGCCGAGAGCGACATGGAGGATGTGAAAATGCAGGTACTGGGACAGTATGGCGGCATTGGGGCCATCATTCAGCAGCAAGGCGACAGCGTGTACATTGCCGAGCCCTACGAGGGGCTGCCTGCCGACAAGGCCGGCATTAAGATTGGCGACCGCATTGTGGCCGTAGGCGGCGAAAGCACCAAAGGTAAGACCACCAGCGATGTGAGCAGCGCCATGCGCGGACAGGCCGGCACAGATGTTGTCTTGCGACTGGAACGGAACGGCAAAGAGTTCGACGTGAAGATTACCCGTGGCGAAATCCGTCTGCCCAACGTGCCATACAGCGGCATGGTAGAGGGCAACATAGGCTACGTGCGGCTGGACGAGTTCACCCAAGATGCTGCCAAGAACGTGCGCGAGGCTTTCCACCAATTGAAACATGACCATCCCGACATGAAAGGCTTTATCCTAGACTTGCGCAACAATGGTGGCGGCCTAATGAACGAGGCTGTGGACATCGTGAACATCTGGGTGAAGTCGGGCGAGTTGGTGGTCGAAACCAAAGGAAAGGTGGCCTCCAAAAATGTCAAGAGCCGTACACGCCTCAATCCCGAAGACTTAGACATTCCCCTTGCAGTGCTTATCAACGACAACAGTGCCTCGGCCAGCGAGATTGTCAGTGGAAGCCTGCAAGACCTAGACCGAGCAGTCATCATTGGCGAGCGGTCCTACGGCAAAGGCCTGGTGCAGAACATCCTGCCCATGCCCTACAACAGCCAGATGAAAGTGACCGTGTCGAAGTATTTCATCCCCAGCGGCCGCTGCATCCAAGCCATCGACTATAAGAACCGCGATGCCAATGGACGTGCCATGAAGGTGCCCGACTCGCTCAAGACGGCCTTCCACACACGCAACGGCCGCACCGTCTATGACGGTTTCGGCATCGAGCCCGACATAGAGGTGGAACACGAAGCCAGTTCGCTCCTTTCGGTGGCCCTCTACAACAGGTTCCATTTTTTCAACTATGCGCTGAAATTCCATCAGGAACATCCCACCATTGCCCCCGCCGGCCAATTTAAGATTACCGACGAGATTTGGAACGACTTTGTGAATTACCTCTCCGACAAAACCTACGACTACAAGACCTACACCGAGAACATCATTGCCGACCTGCGCAAAGTGGCTGAAGAGGAGAACTATATGGACAATCTGAAGCAACAGATAGACCAACTGGAGAAAACCTACAAGGATGCCAAGAAAGAGGACCTCAACCGCAACCGCCAGGAGATAAGCGAGTTGCTGGCCGATGCCATCGTGCTGCACTACTACTACCGCAAAGGCTGCATCGAAGCCGCCCTTAGGCATGACCCCGACATCAAAAAAGCAGTGGAAATACTGGGCAACACCACTGAATACAACAAGATATTAGGCCGATAGACAAAAAATCTAAGAGGGGAGACCTCTCTAAGTGATGCGCAACCAGATTCATCGTAAGATATACATCCTGCTGCTGTGCCTGCTGGTCATTTTCATGACCACGTCGGTCTTTATGACCAACCTTGTGTGGGTGCTGCTGCTGGCCAACTGGGTGTTGGAATGGAACTGGCGCGAGAAGTTTTCCGACTTCAGGCAAAACCATCTCTTGCACGCTTTCCTGGTGTTGTTGGCCGTCCACCTGCTGTGGCTTTTGGGTACGGACAACCTCTCCTATGCCCTCTACGACATGCAGAAAAAACTGCCGCTCTTTCTCCTGCCCCTGGTCATCCTAACCACACCCAGGCCCAACGCCAAAGAGGCGATGAACATAGGCATATGCTACGTAGGCACCGTGCTGGTAGTGACAGGCATGGGCTTGGTGCGATACCTGACCATTGCCGACCTCCCCTACCGCGACATAGTGCCGCACATATCTCATATCCGTTTCAGTCTCAACCTCTGCCTATCCCTGTTCATGCTAGCCTGGGCAGCACTGAAATACCCGAGGCCTTGGCTCTACGGCCTCAACCTGTTGCTGTCGCTGTGGTTTCTGACTTTCCTGCTGCTGATACACTCATACACGGCATTCATCATCCTATTAGTAACAGCCGTAGTGCTGCTCCTCGCCTATCGCCGCCGCATGGAAAGACCCCTGCGCACGGTGGCCTTCTTCCTCGTAGGGGGCGTGCTACTGCTCTCTGTGGGGCTCTGCGGCTATTACTGCTACGACTACTACCACCTGCGGCCACTCTCGACCCAGGAACTGCCCAAAACCACTGCCAATGGAAGACTTTACATACACGGACAGGACGGCCTGATTGAAAACGGCAATTACGTCCACTACTACGTCTGCGACAAAGAGATGCGGCAGGAATGGGCCAAGCGCAGCCGTTTCCCCTACGACTCTGTTTCCAACTCGGGTTGGTCGGTCTATCCTACCCTTCTGCGCTACCTGAACGCCTTGGGTCTGACCAAAGACAGTGCCGGCGTGGCCCAGCTTACCCCTGACGACATTGCCGCCATCGAAAAAGGCATAGCCAACCCCGTTTACCAGCAGCCCGGGCCACGCAAGATGGTATACGTGTTGTGCTACGAATTGGAAAACTACCGTTGCTACCACAGCGTTAAAGATTTCAGCATGTTGCAGCGCCTAGAGCTGTGGGGCAATGGGTGGAAAGTCTTCAAGCAGCACCCCTGGCTGGGGGTAGGCACAGGCGACGTGGTGGACGTCTGCCAGGCAGGGCTCAACCAATCCCATTCCGCCCTGGCCCACAAGGACATGCACACCCACAACCAGTACCTCAACTTCCTGTTGGCCTTTGGTCTTGTAGGATTTGTGACCATAGTCTTTTTCTTCGTCCGCGCCATCGTGCGCACCGCCAGTTGCCGCCGCATCCTTTTCGCTGCCTTCCTCTGCATCCTGCTAATCTCATTTGTCAGCGAGGACACGTTGGAAACCCTTGCCGGCATTGTCTTCACCTCACTCTTCCTATCTCTCCTTTCCATCCCCCACCCAAAAAATCGGAAACCCCAGAATTGACATCATGTATCACTACCATACCCTCCCCAACGGCATCCGCATTATCTTCCGTCAGAACAACTCACCAGTGGTCTATGCCGGTGTATACATCAACGTGGGCTCGCGCAACGAGACCACCCCTGCCCAAGAGGGCATAGCCCATTTCATTGAGCATTCCATCTTCAAAGGCACCGAACACCGCCGTTCCTACCATATCCGCAACCGTATCGACGGCGTGGGCGGCGAGCTGGACGCCTTCACCACCAAGGAGGAAACCTGCGTCTATGCCTCCGCCCTTTCGCAGCACTTGGAACGCTGCCTAGAACTCTTCAGCGACATACTCTTCCACTCCATCTTTCCGCAGCACGAGATAGAGAAAGAAAAAGACGTGGTCATCGAAGAAATCAACCTCTACAAAGACTCGCCCGCCGAACTCATCTATGACGACTTCGAGGAAATGATTTTCGGCACCCACCCCCTTGCCCACAACATCCTAGGCAACAAAAAGAACGTCAAGCACTTCACCTCGGCCCAACTCTCCGACTTCCTCCACCAGAACTACACCCCCGACCGCATGGTCGTCTCCGTTGTGGGCAACGTGGAGTTCAGCCGACTGGTGAAACTCTGCGAAAAACACTTCCAGGCTCCCGCTCCTTCCGGCAACCCCTCCTCTCTATTGCCAAATCCACCCGTCCCTAACACGGTGCAGTATCGCCACTTCAACACCACCGTCGGCAAACGCACCCACCAGGTGCACCTGCTCATCGGGTGTCCCGCCCCCACCCTCTTCGACGAGCGCAAGACAGCCTTCACCCTCCTGAGCAACATCCTAGGCGGGCCCGCCATGAACTCACGCCTCAACGTGTCGGTGCGCGAAAACGAAGGATTCTGCTACACCATTGAGTCCCAATACGTACCTTTCACCGATGCCGGTCTCTTCTACATATATGCTGGAGTGGACACTGGGGCTGCCGACCGCAGCACCCAACTGATACTGAACGAACTGCGCCGTCTGCGCGAAACCAAGCTCACCCCCCAGCAGCTACGCGCTGCCCAAACACAGTTCATCGGACAGATGGCCATCACCAACGACAGCGGCCTCAACGAAATGCAAAGCATCGGCAAGGCCTACCTCAACTTCGACCATGTGGATACCCTCGAAGAGATGAACCGCGACATCCTTTCCGTCACACCTGAGCAACTGCAAACCGTGGCGCAAGACCTCCTGTCCGAGGCCAACTTCAGCCTCCTCTACTACAAATAGTTCCCCGAAGGAGTGATGCTTTCCTTATGAAATCCTTACCACCGCCCAAACCAACGCACACTATACCAACATACTGAACACTATCCACCCGCTAGAGCAGCGAGTCGGAAACGAGAGGGGTTCGTGTGTAAAACGCTCCTTATGCGTCGCTGGCTAAAACTCAACCACCACGGCGTGTTCCATTGGGGTGGCAGCGGAAAGGGTGAGAGAAGTGCTACTCTTGCCCGCCTTGGTGCCGGCCTTGATGCTTTTGCCAGCCAGTGACTTTACGCCCTTCACCACAAAAGGCAGCTCAAAAGTGGCCTTCTTGGTGGGTTCGGCAATCAGACAAATGGCATAGCGGTGCTTGCCGTCCTTGCTTTGGGTGTAGCGGATGCCTCCCTTGCTGTAGGGATAGAGTGGACGGGTGCCATAGATGGCCCGGCCGTTGACCTCCATCCAGGAGCCTATCTCCTTCATGCGGGTAAGGGCCTCTTGCGGCAGACGGCCTTCGGCATCGGGACCCACATTGAGCAGCAGATTGCCACCCTTGGCCACCACATCGCAGAGAATGTGAATCAACTGCGTGGTGCTCTTATAGTGGTCGTTGGGCACGTATGACCAACTGTCGCCCATGGTCATGCAGGTCTCCCACGGATAGGAGAGCAGGCTGTCGGGCACCTCCTTCTCGGGCGTGCGGTAGTTCTCATAGCGGCCACCCACACTGCGGTCCACCACAATCAGGTCGGGATTGCCCGAGCGGGCAATGCTGACCAACTTGTCCATGTCCACATCCTGCACACGCTGGTAGCAGCCCAGCCAGGGACGGGTTTCGTCGTTGATGCTCCATTCGGGACGGACCCAGCCGCCGTCAAGCCAGAGGATGTCTATGTCGCCATAGTTATGGGTGAGTTCGTACACCTGCTTGTGGGTGAACGTCTTGTAGCGGTCCCAGCGGTCGGGGTGCTCGTTGATGTCGTAGTTGACATTGCGGTCGGGGGTGGCCCACTCGTGTGCCCAATAGTCGTCATTGTGCCAGTCGGGCTTGGAAAAGTATAGACCCGTCCAGAAACCTTGGGCGCGGAAAGCATCCACTATGCCCTTGGTTATGTCGGGCTGAGCCGTGCGGCTGTAGGGGCAGTCGGCACCCGCACAGCTATAGTCGGTCTCATTGCTGTTGAACATGCAGAAACCATCGTGGTGCTTGGTGGTGAAGACCACATATTTCATGCCGGCCTCCTTGGCAGCGGCAGCCATCTGGTCGGGGTGAAACTGCGTAGGGTTGAACGTGCGGTTAAGATTGAAATAGTCGTGCTTATACTGGTCGTAGGCAGCACCCTTACGGTCAATCCACGGCTCGTTGCAAATGCTCCACGACTCCACCACGCCCCATTGCGAATAGATGCCCCAATGCATCATAAAGCCGAACTTGAGGTCCTGCCACTGGTCAATGCGGTTGAGAATAACAGGGTCGGTCTCGGGCTCTTTGGCCGATTGTGCCATGGCGGAACTTACAAAAAACAAAACCATTAAAATAGTAAAAAAGGCATTTTTTCTCATATAGGAAAGCATTTATTTCGTTTTGCAAAGATACAACAATTATTTGGAATACCAAATTCCTATTCTTTATCCATAGCCTCATGCGGGCCAAGGTTAATTGCCAAAAGTTCGGTATCGACTATATTCCAAGTTACAAGTGCAATACTGAGTAGAAAAAGCACAAAAGAATTGGTATTCTCAGGTAAAATGGTTATTTTGTGTTGTAAAAGATTGAGTAATAGAATTTGAAGTCTGGTCAGCTCCCAATAGAATAGAAATTGCGCAGAGTGTAGAGCCTGAGGATACCCGATGTAGCGGATGTCCGAAGTCTCAGAGCCGAACTAGTGGTTTTGCCACTGTTTATGCGGTTGAGAATAATACCTATTTTAACTATATGAAGAAAAAATCGTATCTTTGCACAATTATTATGCAACATGGTCTATGAACAATATACTAAAACCCAATAATTTGCCAAACAGATGGAAATCTAGCAAATGGCTGCGCACCTATATCCGTGACAATTATTTTCATTCATAGTCACAAACACAACAAAAAACATTCTTTCGTTGTTGATAACAGCATCCACAAAACTTCATCATCCATGAGAAACAACAAAACCTTGCCAGTAATTGTCGGAACTGCCATCTTTTGTGTCGTAATCATACTAGGGCTGTTTTTACCAAGCAATGATGAAACGCTGACATTCAGCGTAAGGACAGGGAGTGAAGTACTCAATATCGAACCATGGTATGACGAGACTCAGGAATGCCACTACCTTTTTCTCCCTTCGTACACCACTCTCAAGAATGTAAGGTTAAACACACCCAATCTTAAATTATCTTTTGGCGACACCGTCATTAACCCCGGTGGAAGCTTGGCAGTGCTTGACACTGGAAGAATATACAAGACCACAATATTGGGCAGGCACAGGAAACATGACATCTCGCTACGCATCATCCAATCGGCCAACATTCCCACTCTGTTTATCAACACAGCGTCCATAAGCATAACCAAAATAAACACCAACAGGAACGCCAAAGAATATGGGGTGATGACGTTGATGTCACCCACAGGGGATAGTCTATATCTGGAACACAAAGGTCCTATCAAACTAAAAAGCAGAGGTGTAAGTTCTTGGTTATTCCCCAAAAAGCCATATCAAATAGAACTGGAACGGCCCGACAGTCTATTGGGGATGGCACCTGCAACTAACTGGGTACTGATTGCCAATAATTACGATGAATCCAATTTGAAAACAAAGATAGTCCTTGACTACGCAAAAACACTTGACTATTGCTGGATACCAAGTAGTAAATTTGTAGATGTATACATAAACGGAATTTACAACGGGCTGTACCTTCTTACCGAAAAAATAGAGGTATCACCAACCAGACTCTATCATGACGATAATAAGATAGTCCTCTTCAGAGGTGTCAACATATATGCTTTACGTGAAGAGTACTACTTTTCTAACTCCAGAGAGTCAGAGCAATATTTCGTGCTAGAATCAGAAAGCCCAAGTAGAATCATTAAATATCAAGATGAGTTACAGAAACTAACTGATGCCATATATGGCGCGGACACCATCCCTACCTCACAGTTAGAATCGATATTAGATATTCACTCATGGTCGTGCAAATATCTTATTGACGAAGTATTCAGCAACTTCGATATGTGGCAATCAAGCAATTATTTTTACTGTTATGACCAACCCCCTTACATTTTTTACGGAGGGCCTGTCTGGGACTACGATTTAGGTTTCTACTATCCCGCCACCCATTTCATTAGATACCATAGTCCTCAAATTATACCATTCTACATTCTTATGCAGAACGATGAGTTCAGAAAGCATACTATTGAACTATACCGAACCCACAGCAGACCATATATTGATTGGCTGGTTTCAGAAGGCATCGACTCTTTGGCAGATGTTATCCAATCAGCAGCTCACGCCAACTCTATACGGTGGATGAATATGTTCCATCGGGACCGTCCTCAATATGGATGGCTTCAGCCGTCCATGCCCTCTCCAGACTCTTTGAAAACATACCTTTTCCAACACAAGGATTTTTTAGACAGGCATTGGATTCAGGGAATGCCTTACCAGGAAATCTATATCGACATGCAATTGTCAGACGGAGACATTTGGACAGAATTTAGGAGCGGCCAAACTGTAAGTCAATACATTGAGCAAGCCCATCCTCATGGAAAATATCAATCATACGTATGGCAAGACACCATAAGCGGTATGACTTATTATCCCAACTCAGTCATTAAAGATCCTCATGCCCAACTCATACTTTGTAATGATTCAACAGATTCCTCATTGCCTTCAGCAGAAACAAACAACTCCAAGAGATTGTTATCAAAACAAACTCGAAATAAAATAATACGCTATGGGTCGTCAGCACTCCTTGCCTTCTTTGGGCTCTCAATGTTCGGCTACATCATAATTGAAAGGAGAAAGGAAGGCCCTAAAGGAAAAAAGAAATGAAAACACACAGCCCTCACTATAGACACGAATTTAAATATATCATATCCGAAGAGATGATGGCCGTCATTCAGAATCAAATTAAGGCCGTTATTCCTTTAGACCCTCATGTAGGACATGCAGGGATGTATTCTATCCGGAGCGTGTACTTTGACGACTACCAAGACTCATGCTATTACGATAATGAGAACGGAGTTGACCCGCGTGAGAAATATAGGATAAGGATATACAACTGCTCTGATGCACAGATAAAGCTAGAATGCAAGCGGAAGCAACAAGAAAAAACATTAAAAAAGTCTTGTAGCCTCACAAGAGAGGAGACGATTCAACTTATTACTTGCAATCCACTGCCGATTGGTCAGAATCAGCCGCCCATGTTGCAAAAGTTCCTGTCAAACATGGTCCTACGACTGATGAGACCCACTACCATCGTGGAATACCAACGCATCCCGTACATCTATCCGACAGGCAATGTGCGGGTGACTTTCGACACACATATTGTTTCTTCAAAGGATTACGACCATTTCTTTGACAGCCATATAGTCAGCCGCCCTATCATGCCCAAGGGATTCCACCTGATGGAGGTGAAGTACGACGACTTTCTTCCAGAATTCATATACAACAGCCTTTATATTGACGGACTGGAACGCACGGCCTTCTCCAAATACTATCTCTGTAGGAAATATAATTTTTAACGCAAAAAAGATAAATAGTCATGAATCATTTAGTTATCACCTTTTCCGACATTTTCAAAAAATCATTTCTAAACAGTTGGAGTACTCAGCAACTCACCCTGAGTTCAGTGGTTATTTGTTTATTTGTAACTATGCTGATCGCCCTCTATATCTTTCTTCTCTATCGCATAGTCACGCGCAAAACATTCTACTCTAAGAACTTCAACATTTCTTTGGTCGGCGTGGCCCTCATCACCGCTGCCATCATAGTTACGATACAGTCTAATATAGTGATTTCTTTGGGTATGGTGGGTGCTCTCTCCATCGTCCGTTTTAGGACGGCAGTGAAAAATCCGCTGGATTTGATGTTTCTTTTCTGGGCTATCAGCATCGGAATCATCTGCGGCGCAGGACACTCCCTGTATGCTGTCATTCTTTCCGTCGTATTGACAATCGCAGTATTGCTTTTAGACAGAATACCGACCATCAAGTCCCCAATGATACTGATCGTCAATGCCTCCAATTTGGACATCGAACAACAAATCATGCCCCTGGTGAAGCAGTCCAGCAAACACGCCCAGGTGAAAGCTCGGAACATGACTGCAGATTCGGTCTCTTTGACTATCGAGCTTAATGCAACCGACGGCCAGTTGGTTCGCCAATTGCAAGGGATAGACGGGGTCACCTCGGTCTCGTTGATTGCCCACAACGGCGAAACGTCTCTTTAATTATCATCCTCTCTTATTTCTGGCACTGCACAAAACAATATTCAAAAAAAGTTGTATCTTTGCATCATGATTAAAGATCAATGGATATGCGCAAGATATTAATACTCACGATTATGATGACTGCCACGCTCACCGTGGCGGCGCAGGGCAAATGGCATTACACCTTCAGCCTTGGGGGCGAATACAAGTCGGGCAACGTCAATACGTTCACCTTTAACAACAAGGGCGGCGTGGAACGCAACGACAGCATTGTGGCCCTCGACGCCAACTATGCCATCGTCTACGGGCAGAAAGACCGTGTAGAGTATGACAAGAGCTTCACCGGCAACCTGACTTTCGACATCTGGCAGTACAACCGTGTCTCGCCCTTCGTGGCCGGCACCTATTACAACAACAAATACAAGGGTTACGAATATAAACTGAGTTTTCTTGCCGGTGCCAAATACCGCATCTTCTTCAACAAGAGATGTGACTACTCCATCAGCGCCGCCTACGTATATGAATATGTGGACTACTTCACCACCAACACCACAGTGCTGGAGCCACAGGTGAGCCGTGTCTCGCTTCGTTTCAAGATGCGCCACAAAATCACCGATGCCGTCTCCCTCAAGCACACCACCTTCTACATGCCCTCGCTGACCGACCTGCAGAACGACTATATCGTCACCTCTGTCACCTCCCTCTCTACCCAACTGGGCAAACACCTCTTCCTGGATCTGAACTTCAACTATGAGTACCACAATCTGGTGCCCGAAAACGTCAAGCAACAAGACATCATCACCTCCGTCACCCTACGGATGAAATTCTAGCCCCGCCCATCATGAGAAAGATTTCGCTTTTGCTGCTATTTGCCAGCCTCCTCTATACAGCCGAGGCCCAAGACTTTCATCTTCGGTTCAGCCAAGCCATCGAGAGCGGTGACTCTGCCTCCCAGCGGACAGTGCTAGAGGAGTGGTCCAAGTTCAACCCCACTGGAGCCGAGTACTACATCGATTGGTTCAACTACTACGTCAACCAGGCCCTCTCACAAAGCATGACCCTGACCGCCGATGAGAGGGAAGAGTCTTCCCAGCGGGTCTCATTCACCGACAGCACTGGCGACATTTCAGACTTCTTGGTCATGGGAGTCCCCTCCGTGAACCCCCTCAAGGCCGACAGTGCCTTGATGTGGATTGACAAAGGCCTTGCGCAGTACCCCTACAGGATGGACATGTGGATGGGACGCACTCATTTTTTGAGCATGGCGATGCGCTGGGACGACTTCGAGCAGGGACTCGAAGAACTCATCGACCGCTATGCTGCCTCCAAACCCAAGCAATGGGTATACCCGGGCGTGGGGCTCTGCGACCTCGAGATGTTCTCCGAGGCAGTGCTAGAATACCAGAAGACTCTTATTGAGGAAACCGATATGTCCGCCATGGAGCGAAGCGACTCGCTGATGCTGCAGCGGATGGCGGGCATAGCGCAACGAATGCTTAAACACTACCCCAGAGACATCTACCAGTTGAACATGATGGCCGTCTATCACAACGCCCTCGGCAACGACCAAGAGTGCCTGCGCTACCTGCTGAAGGCCGAAAAACAGGACCGCCGCGACTGCACCGTGCTCACCAACATTGCCAACATCTACCACAAAATGGGCAACTACAAAGAAGAACGCAAATACCTCAATAAGGTGATTAAATACGGTGACGAAGAGGAGCAAGAATACGCCCGCTATTTCCTCCAATCCTTGGACAAAGAGGGACTGTAATCCAGAAAAAAAAATGAGCAAAAGAAAGAAAAATTTTGCCATGTTGAAAAAAGTGTGTATCTTTGCAAACTCAAAACGAAGCCCCAAAGGCCCTTTTTGAAGAGAAATAATTGAAGTAAAACAAATAATAACAATCGTTTAAGAGCCACTGCTTAAAACGGCTAAACAACCCGAAAAAATGAAAAAAGGAATCCATCCCGAGAACTACAGACTGGTAGTCTTCAAAGACATGTCCAACGACAACATGATCCTCACCAAGAGCTGCGCTGCCACCAAAGAGACCGTCACCTACACCGACGGCAACGAATATCCCGTGGTGAAATTGGAAATTTCCAACACCAGCCACCCCTTCTTCACTGGCAAGCTGAAACTCGTTGACACCGCTGGACGTGTTGATAAGTTCATGAACAAGTACAAGAAATACTCCAAGAAGTAATTTGTTTTAGGTTTTAGGTTAGAGCCCCTGTCACCAACGACGGGGGCTTCTTTTTTTTATTTGGTCCTCACCTCGCTGCAGCCAACCTTAAGAGATAGTTTTTCTCCACCATATGTACGTTTCTAGATCAGCCATATAAAGGGGGCGAAGACAAGGAAAAACGTTTTTTATACGGCTAATAGGCAAAGTTGTCAAGCCATTACGTCAATGCATCTTAACCACATTTTCGCCTTGACTATTTTTTGTTCACAAAGGAAAACCCCACTTATAGTTGGTAAGGTTTCAGATAATACAAAAAAACATCATCCGATTAGAAAACGTCCAAAGCGGGTTTTGAGCAGGAGCCAGGTGCATAGAACGCTGAGGGCAAGTGTTGCAATCAGTACCGCCCACGGCATCAACCACACACCCACTCCGCTGCTACAGCACCACTGGGGGAAACGGGTGTTGTAGTAGAAGGGTTTCATGAAAAACATATGGAAGACATAGACCCCATAGCACAGCCGCGAGCACTGGCGCAGAAAGGAACCGGGCTGCGACTGAGGCTGGCGGTGACGGCCAAGCCAATAGGTCACCGTGGCATACAAGGCCAGGATGCCTAGCGTGGTGTGGGCAAAGATGAGCAGATGCATCGCTAAGAGGCTGAAACCGAGGAGCCAATGAGGACACTGGAAATCGCATCCAGGCAAAGTGAGATGGGTTGCCTGCAAATGGACCAGCAGAGAGAGGAGATAAAACACCCACAGGAGGATTACCAGAAGCAAAGCCCCTCTGCCATTGCCGAAAGGACGGCACTTAGCCTCTCGCCGACCCACCATCATGCGGAGCCAATAGCCCAAGTAGAAATAGAAGAGAAAATAGGGAGCCCTCGAAAGGCCCATCTTCAACCCCGTCACACGCAGCAGCGACACACCCGCCAGGGCTATCAAAAGCAGCCATCCCACAGGCTGAAACCATGCACGATGATGGTCATAGAGCCAGCCGAGCAATCGGTCTATCAGCCAGCACGACAAAAAACACCAAAAGAGCATCGGCAGGAACCACAGGTGCTCTATCCCATTGGCCACCCTCCAGAAGGCCACCTGCCAATTGAACCGATGGGGATTGAAACGGAAAAGCAGAAAATAGACCGTGCCAAAGACAAAGCAGGGGATGATGAGCCGCTTGAACTTTTTCCATAGGAAGGCAAAGAAATGCTGTCGCCTGCCAAGTTCGAAACACTGATAACAAAAGACATAGCCACCCACAAAGGCAATGGTCTCGATGCGGAAACCGCTGATGAGATGGCCCAGCCACCAATAGGCAGCATTGGACGGCACTCCTTCAGGCGGCACCCAGCCTCCGGTGAAGACACACAGCGAATGGTAGACCACCAAAAGGAAGATAATCAGCGGCCTAATGATAGAAATCTCATAGAGAAGCTTCTTTTCCACCCTGCAAAAGTACGAAAAAAAAACAATAACGGAGGAATATAATGCCATTCGTCGCATTACTGACAAAATGTCACTCGGCCGCATTGGCACTGAAATTGCAGCAACAGAGGGTAGCTAAAACAATATGAATACAAAATAATAATGGATTAACAATATGAACGGTAATTTGAACGTACAGACCGAAAACATATTTCCGGTCATTAAGAAATTCCTTTACTCCGACCACGAAATCTTTCTGCGTGAACTTGTTTCCAATGCCGTCGATGCCACCCAGAAGCTGAAAGCCGTCTCCTCGCGAGGCGAACTGAAGGGCGACCTAGGCGACCTGACCGTGGAGCTGGTCCTCGACAGCAAGAAGAAGACCCTCACCTTTAAGGACCGCGGCATAGGCATGACCGCCGAAGAGGTGGAAAAATATATCAACCAGATAGCCTTCAGCGGTGCCACCGACTTCTTGGACAAATATAAAGATGTCCAAGAGAACCTTATCGGCCACTTCGGCCTCGGTTTCTACTCTGCCTTCATGGTGGCCGACAAGGTGGAGATCTTCACCAAGTCCTATAAGGATGCGCCAGCAGTCCACTGGACCTGCGACGGCAGCCCCACCTTCGAGATGGTGGAAGACCCCAAGCACACCGACCGTGGCACCGACATCGTGCTGCACATAGCCGACGACTGCAAGGAATTTCTCCAAGAGCAGGAAATACTCCAGCTGCTGCGCAAATACTGCCGCTTTATGCCCATAGCCATCCGTTTTGGCGAAGAGAGCGTGTGGGTGGACAGCGAGACCGAGTTTGACGAAGTGGACGACGGCAACGGCGGTAAGAAGAAGCAGCCCAAACGGGTGGAGAAGAAGCAGCCCCGCATCATCAACAACACCGAACCTGCCTGGCGCAAAAGCCCCAGCAGCTTGACCGACGAGGACTACAAGAAGTTCTACCACGAGCTGTATCCGATGAACTTCGAAGACCCGCTGTTCCAGATTCACCTCAATGTTGACTACCCCTTCAACCTCACCGGCATTCTCTACTTCCCCAAGGTGCGCAAAACCATCGACCCCACCCGCAACAAGATTCAGCTCTATTGCAACCAAGTCTTTGTCACCGACAGCGTCGAAGGCATCGTGCCCGACTACCTCATGCTGCTGCACGGTGTGCTCGATTCGCCCGACATTCCTCTGAACGTAAGCCGCAGCTACCTCCAGAGCGACAGCAACGTGAAAAAGATTTCCAGCCACATAAGCAAGAAAGTGGCCGACAAACTGGAAGAGATGTTCAAGAACGACCGCAAGGACTTTGAGAACAAATGGGACGACATCAAGATTTTTATCGAATACGGCATGCTCACCGAAGAGAAATTCTGCGAACGCGCCATGAAGTTCTCCCTGTTCAAGAACACCCAAGGAGAGTTCTTCAGCCTCAAAGACTACCGTGACAAGATTGCCCCGCTGCAGACCGACAAGGACAAAAATGTCTGCTACCTCTATGCCAACGACATGGAAGAGCAGCACGCCTATATTGCCAAGGCCAAGGAAAAGGGCTACGACGTATTGCTGATGGACAGCGTTTTGACACCCCACTACGTCAATCTGCTGGAACAGAAGATAGAGAAGACCCGCTTTGTGCGTGTGGATGCCGACACGGTGGAGAAACTAATCCCCCACGACGACAACATTCCCGAAAAGCTGACTCAGGAGCAGAAAGATAAACTGAAACCCATTATCGAGGGCGAAGTGGACACCAAGAAATTCACTGTCCAGATGGAAAGTCTCGAAAGCGACGACCAACCCATGCTCATTACGCAGAGCGAGTTCATGCGCCGCTACAAAGAGATGCAGGCCACCAGTGGCGGCGGCATGGGTTACTTCGGCGAGATGCCCGAAAGCTACAACCTTGTGGTCAACGTCAACCACCCGCTGATAGAAGAGGTGCTGAACGAGACCGACAGCGAGAAGCAGAAACAGTTGGTGCACCAGTTGACCGACCTGGCCCTGCTGGCCAACGGACTGCTCAAAGGCGAAGCCCTCACCGAATTTGTCAAACGCAGCGTGAGCATGATTAAATAATTGACGGCAAGAGATTCACGCCTACAAAAAAGCCCCTACCTTTTGGCAAGGGCTTTTTTGTTTATAGCACAAGTGCAACGAATAGGTTAATATAAAAAAAAGTTGTATCTTTGCAAAAAGATTGTATCATCCATTAGCACTATAATATTTTTACTATCAGCTATCTATGAAGAAAAACATCATTATCACAGGCGGGGCTGGATTTATCGGCAGCCATGTTGTGCGTTTGTTTGTGAACAAATACCCAGATTATAAGATTATCAACCTGGACAAGCTGACCTATGCGGGCAATTTGGCCAATCTGAAAGACATTGAGGGCAAACCCAACTATAAGTTCGTCAAGATGGACATCTGCGACTTTGAAGGAGTGCTGAAACTGATGCAAGAGGAGCAAGTGGACGGCATCATCCATCTGGCCGCCGAGAGCCATGTGGACCGCAGCATCAAAGATCCCTTCACTTTTGCCCAAACCAACGTAATGGGCACCCTGTCGATGCTACAGGCCGCCAAGCTCTACTGGGAGTCGCTACCCGAAAAATGGGAGGGCAAACGTTTCTACCATATAAGCACCGACGAGGTATATGGGGCCCTGGAAATGACCCACCCCCAAGGCATAGAGCCGCCGTTCAGCACCAAAGCCTCCAGCGGCAAACACCATTTGGCCTACGGAGATAAGTTTTTTACCGAGGACCTGAAATATCAGCCCCACAGTCCCTATAGTGCTGCCAAGGCTTCAAGCGACCACTTTGTGCGGGCTTTCCACGACACCTATGGAATGCCCACCATTGTGACGAATTGCTCTAACAACTACGGTCCTTTCCAGTTCCCCGAGAAGTTGATCCCCTTGTTCATCAACAACATCCGCCATCACAAGCCGCTGCCCGTCTACGGCAAGGGCGAGAATGTGCGCGACTGGCTGTATGTGGTGGACCACGCCCGCGCCATCGACACCATCTTCCACGACGGCAAAGTGGCAGAAACTTACAATATCGGTGGTTTCAATGAGTGGAAGAATATCGACATCATCAAAGTCCTCATCAATACCGTTGACCGTCTTTTGGGCCGCAAAGAGGGCGAGGACATGGACCTCATCACCTACGTTACCGACCGTGCCGGCCACGACATGCGCTATGCTATCGACAGCACCAAACTGCAGAAAGAGCTGGGTTGGGAGCCAAGCCTGCAGTTTGAAGAGGGCATAGAACTGACCGTCAAGTGGTACCTGGACAACCAGGAATGGATGGACAACGTCACCAGCGGCGACTATATGAAATATTATCAAGAAATGTACGCCAACAGATAATGGGCCAGGAGAAAGAAATATAGACATTTGCCCCCAGCTTAAATAGCTGTTCCTTACCCACATCATCAAATACAGAAATAATAATGAATATCGTCTTTGATTTTGGCAACGTATTGGTTCGATGGGAGCCCAAGAAGGTGTTTCTGCCCTACTTCGATAATGACGAGGAGAGATATGACTACTTCTGGGCGAACATCTGCGACAGCGATTTCCGCAATCGCATTGATGCGGGGGAGAAACAGTCAGAAGTGATTAAAGAATACCAATCAAGATACCCAGAATATGCTAACCTAATCGCCATGTACTGGACCCATTGGGAACAATCACTCCCAGGCGAGATGCCCGGGATGTTCTCATTGGTAAAGAAACTCAAAGAGACCCCCGGCAATCACCTCTACGGACTAACCAATTGGTCTATGGAGACCTACCCTATTGCCCGAAATCGCTTTCCCATCTTGCAATTGATAGATGACTACGTGGTGTCGGGGGCCGAACATTTGGTGAAGCCCGACCATAGGCTCTTTCAGATTTTGTTAGACCGATTCTGTCTCAAAGCCGAAGAGTGTATCTTTATCGACGACAACGCCGCCAACGTGGCCAGTGCTTGCCAAATGGGGTTCAGAGGCATTGTTTTTCAAGGAGCAGAAAATCTGAGACTTATTCTAGAGCAATTACAGAGAAATGAGCTTTAACCAAACTCCCTCAAAAGCTGGATTCTCTCCCAAGACACTGCACTTATCATTTATTAGAACTATTTCCCCGATTGAAGAATGGCAGTGCAGCAAAAAAAGGCCCAATCGCCCGCAAACCTCAAATGGTATGAGACCCTCGAACTTGTTTCGATGGCTCTTTATATTATATCTGTTGCCATTCATTGGCGATTAGGAATATGGGCATTAGCTCTCTTGATACTGGTCGCCATTGTCAAGATGGTTACATCCCACAAAGTGGGCAACCCAATCCTAACCAAGGCATCCCGCATATGTCTGCTTTCCATGGTGCTCTACTTCCTCGTCTATTTCATCAGCATCCACTATAGCAGCAGTCCTCTCGGTGGAATTACCGCCTCAGGCAAAAAAATCCCCCTTCTAGTTCTTCCTCTATTCTTCCTCCTAAGCGACCTTAGCTATATTCGACGCAAAAATGTCTTCACCATGGGACTCCTTTTAGCTCTTGTGCTGACCATTCGTTTTTGCATCATGATGGCCCAAGCCGTACTCAACTATGTCTCCGGCACTCCTTTTGCGCAAGTCATACACTTCCATTTCGACCCGATGCACTACAACTACCTTGCCCTCTACATACTCACCGCCATCATTATCCTATCTTTTGAAGCCATCCGACATTGGGATTCTCCCCGCTGGAGGATATGGCGCTGGACGCTTGTGGTAGACATTATGATGCTGATTGAATATATCCTCATGGTCTGCTCCCGCTCGGGACTGCTTACTCTTCTGATGATTGCAGCTGCAACCACAGGCTACCTTATCCTGCTTAAAAAATACCGTCCCGCCATCATCGTTCCCATTGCCTTTATCCTCTTCCTCGGGCTCAACTATATTACCATGCCCAGATTATTCTCTCGGGCACAGGACACGATAGAAGAGATGGAGGCAGGAGAAGACGGCGACGTGCGCCAAGACATATGGGAGTGTGCGTGGGAACTAGTAGACGACCACCAAACCATCGGCTATGGCAACGACGGCTATTGGATGGAACTCTATAGACAATATGTCAAACATGACCTCCAGAATTGCTACAAAAAAGACAAACTCAACATACACAACCAATACCTCGAAACCTTTGTGGCCACAGGCGCTGTCGGACTTATAGTTCTGCTCTTTATGGTTGGCCTTCCTGCGCTGCTCTCTGTCACCCGCCGGAACTGGAACCCCATCATGGTCCTCTTTACCCTTGCCTATGCTCTTTGGATTTTCTTCGAGGAGGCTTTTTCTCGTCAAATGGGGCTTCTTTTCATCTGCTGGTGGTACGGATTTTTCCTTACTTTCGGCCACTATTATCTACCCACTAAAGATTAATCTCTAACCACTTAGGGCATTTTTTCTTTATCATTTAAAAAAAAATAGTATTTTTGCAGTTTGGAATTTATCGCCACAGGGGCGAGTGCTTTTGTTGTATTGACTTGTTATAGTGTAAAATAATTATTATTTATGAAAGATATTAAGATTGCAGTCATCGGGTTGGGCTATGTGGGTCTGCCTTTGGCCCGGCTTTTCTCCACCAAGTTTCCCACTATTGGTTACGACATGAACGAGGCACGTGTCAAGGACCTTATGGCTGGCCACGACGCCCCCCTCGAGGTGCCCGACCAGCTGCTTCAGGAGGCCATCCGCGACCACAATTTCCGATGCACGGCCAATCTTGACGATATTCACCAATGCAATTTTTATGTTGTGGCTGTCCCCACTCCGGTTGACCGCAACAATAATCCCGACCTGGCTCCGCTCTACGGTGCCAGCCGCGCCGTTGGCCAGGTGATTTCTAAAGGCGACATCGTGGTTTACGAATCGACCGTTTATCCGGGTGTGACCGAGGATGAGTGTCTCCCCGTGGTCGAACAGGTTTCGGGACTTAGGTTCAACGTTGACTTCTTTGCTGGCTACAGCCCCGAACGTATCAATCCCGGCGACAAGGTCCACACGGTTGAAAAAATCAAGAAAATCACTTCCGGCTCCACCCCTGAAGTGGCCGACATTATCGACGACGTGTACGGCTCCGTGCTTCAGAACGGCACCCACAAGGCCCCCAGCATTAAGGTGGCAGAAGCGGCCAAAGTGATAGAGAACAGCCAACGCGACATTAATATTGCCTTCGTCAACGAGCTTTCCAAGATTTTCACCCTCATGGGCATAGACACGAATGACGTGCTCGAAGCCGCCGGTACCAAATGGAATTTCATTAAGATGAATCCCGGTTTGGTGGGCGGCCACTGCATTTCGGTTGACCCATACTACCTGGCACAATGCGCCCAGCGGCTTGGGTACAATCCCGAAATCATCCTCGCCGGCCGTCGCATGAACGACGGTATGGGGGCCTATGTGGCCGACCAGACCATAAAACTGATGCTCAAAAAGGGCATTCAGGTTCTCGGCTCCAAGATCATCATCATGGGCTTCACTTTCAAGGAGAACTGCCCCGATGTGCGCAACACCCGCGTTATCGACATCTATCGTGCCCTCTTGGAGTACAACGCCAACATCACCGTATACGATCCCTGGGCCTCCCCCGAAAAGGTCAAGCACGAATACGGCATCGACATCGTCAACCAACTTCCCAACGCCAAATTTAGTGCCGCCATCTTTGCTGTCGCCCATCGCCAATTCCGCGAAATGGAAATCGACTTCGACCAACTGCTGGAACCAACGCACGTTATTTTTGACGTTAAAGCAATCCTTCCTCGCCAACTTGTCGATGGCCGCCTCTAAAACTCAAAAAAAACAATTATCATGGCAAATTTTGCTTTAATCGGAGCCGCCGGCTATATTGCTCCCCGCCATCTCAAGGCCATCGCTGATACTCACAACGACCTCATTGCCGCATACGACAAGTTTGACAGCGTTGGCCGTCTAGACAGTTTCTTCCCCGACTGCTCCTTTTTCACCGAGCAGGAGCAGTTCGACCGTTTCTGTTCCAAACAGCAGCACACCCCCAATCCTCTTCAGTGGCTTTCCATCTGCACCCCCAACTACACCCACGATGCCTTCATCCGCTATGGTCTCCGTCTCGGGTGCAACGTCATCTGCGAGAAACCCCTCGTGCTCAACCCCTATAATATTGACAACCTTGTTGACATGGAGCGTGCCACCGGCCATCAAGCCTACACGATTCTTCAGCTTCGCCTCCACGACTCCATTGTGGCTCTCAAGAAGAAGGTCGAGCAAGGGCCCAAAGACCACAAATATGATGTCGACCTCACCTACATCACCTCACGCGGCAAATGGTACTACTCCTCGTGGAAAGGCGACGTGCACAAAAGTGGCGGCATAGCCACCAATATTGGCGTTCACTTCTACGACATGCTTCAGTGGATTTTTGGTCCTGTCCAGCAGAACATTGTGCACGTCATGTCTCATGACCGTGTGGCTGGTTTTCTTGAATTTGAGCAGGCCCGTGTACGCTATTTTCTCAGCATCAACGCCGACTGCCTCCCCGACAATGCCGTACAAGGCGAAAAGCGCACCTACCGAACCATCATGATTGACGGCGACGAGTTCGAATTCAGTCAGGGGTTCACCGAGCTGCACACCCGCAGCTATCAGGAGATTTTGGCAGGTCGGGGCTTCCGCATCAGCGAAGCACGCAACTGCATCCAAATTGTCAGTGACATACGCCACTCCACTCCTATCGGACTGCAAGGCGACTACCATCCGCTGGCCCGCCTTCCGCTGGCCCCCCATCCCTTTGGCTGGTCCGACATGAGATATTAACTTTCCAAATCAACTCATACCCATGGAATTCCGAGACCTCAAGAAGCAATACCAAACCCTCAAAGCCGACATTGACCGTGCCATGACCGACGTGGCCACCTCTGCCCACTTTATCATGGGTGCACCTGTCAAAGAACTCGAACAACAACTGGCCGAATATGTGGGCGTCAAGCACTGCCTTTCCTGTGCCAACGGGACCGATGCCCTCACCCTTGCCCTCAAAGCCCTTGGCATCGGCAAGGGGGATGCCGTCTTCGTGCCCGACTTCACCTTTTTCTCCACCGCCGAAGTGGTCTCACTCGAAGGGGCCACACCCGTCTTTGTCGACGTAGACCCCCGCACCTTCAACATGGATCCCAAAAGCCTAGAAGAGGCCGTGCGGTGCGTATTGGACCAAATGACCCTCCGACCCAAGGCAGTCATTGCAGTCGACCTCTTTGGCCTCCCCGCCAACTATCCCGCCATCCGCGAGATTGCCAAGAAAGAGGGGCTCTACATCATCGAGGACGGGGCCCAGGGTTTTGGTGGCTACGTCCGCCGACCCAAAGCCGACACCGGAGGCTTCGAAATACAGCGGGCCTGCAGTTTTGGCGACATTTCCACCACCTCCTTCTTCCCCGCCAAACCCCTCGGGTGCTATGGCGACGGCGGTGCCGTCTTCACCAACAACGACCAGTGGGCCGAACTCATCGAATCCTATCGTGTCCATGGCAAAGGCAGTTTCAAGTATGACAACGTCCGCATCGGACTCAACTCCCGCCTCGACACCCTCCAGGCCGCCATCCTTCAGGTGAAATTCAAAGCCTTCAAAGAATACGAACTCACCGAGGTCAACAAGGCCGCTGACTATTACAGCCAACTCATCAACGGCATGACCAAATTCATCAAGAAGGAAATCCAGATAACCACTCCCTATATCCCCAACAACTACACTAGCAGTTGGGCACAGTACACCATCCAGCTGAGCGTTCCCTCCGGCAACGGCACCTTCAACCGCCAAGCCCTTCAGGCCAAACTCAAAGCCAAGGGTGTCCCCAGCATGGTCTACTACCCCACCCCCATGAGCAAGCAGACAGCCTTCAAAGAGGTCCACGGATACGTCCTCACACCCAATGCGCAACGCCTGTCCGACTGTGTCCTCTCACTCCCCATGCACCCCTACATCACCCGCGAAGAAATCCGCTTTGTGGCCGAAAGCCTTATCAGCAGCCTCTAACAGAAAAACGCACTTGCCATGCTCCGCCTCCTCACCGTCATTGGGGCTCGACCCCAAATCATCAAGGCTGCAGCCATCAGCCGCGCTGTCCAGAACTTATATGCCAACCAGATTGAGGAGAGAATACTCCACACCGGACAGCACTACGATGCCAACATGTCGCAAGTCTTTTTCGATGAGTTGGGCATTCCCCAACCCCACTATAACCTAGGGGTTGGTTCCGGCCCCCACGGCGCACAGACTGCCAAGATGATTGCAGGCATAGAGGAAGTGCTACTCCGCGAACCCTTTGACGGCATCATCCTCTATGGCGACACCAACTCCACCCTGGCCGGAGCCGTGGCCGCCTCCAAAATCCACATCCCTGTATTCCATGTCGAAGCAGGCCTGCGCTCCTTCAACATGTCCATGCCCGAAGAGATCAACCGCATCGTCTGCGACCAGCTCTCCAGCATCTGCTTTGCACCCACCCAGACGGCTGTGGACAACCTCCGTCGCGAAGGCTTTATGGAAAGCCCCGCCACATTCCGAGGTGGGCTGCACCGACGGGTGTGCAACTGCGGCGACGTGATGTACGACAACAGCATCTACTTTGCCGCCCTGGCTCGCCAACACACCAACATACTCCAAGACCTTGGTCTCACGCCCAACAACTATGTCCTGGCCACCATCCATCGCGACAACAACACCGACAACCCCGAGCGGCTCAGTGCCATCTTCAAGGCCCTGACCAACATCTCTCAGCAGGACCATATCCCCATTGTGCTACCCCTCCATCCCCGCACTCGCAAGATATTGGAGAGCACCCCCACCGCCGACGTCAATACCTCCTCCATCCATATCGTCCCGCCCGCCTCATTCTTCGAGATCAACATGCTCGAACAGAATGCCCGCATCGTCATGACCGACAGCGGCGGTGTGCAGAAAGAGGCCTTCTTTTTTGAAAAGCCATGTGTCATCCTGCGCCCCGAAACCGAGTGGGTAGAGATTGTCAACCACGGCGCAGGCATCATAGCCGATGCCGACTACGACCGCATCGTCTCGGCCTACCGGCAACTGGTCGCCCATCCCGTCCGTTTCCCCCATCTCTTTGGCGATGCCCACGCGGCCGAAAAGATACTTCAAACCATCCTGGACTACCTTCAGAACTAACCCTTCTCCCTTATGGAAATCCTCACCGACTCCCTCCATCGGATTGCCTATGCCACCGATGCCTCTGCCTATCGCGAAATGCCCCTCGGCGTGGCCTACCCCAAGACCGAAGCCGACATCATAGAACTAATCAACGAGGCCCGTCGCCGCCACACCTGCCTTATCCCCCGCGCGGGCGGCACCAGCATAGCCGGTCAGGTGGTGGGCAACGGCATTGTAGTAGACATTAGTCGGCACTTCAACCACATACTCAAGTTCAACCAACAGCAGCGCTGGGTATGGGTCGAGCCCGGCGTGGTACGCGACGAACTCAACCTCTTCCTCAAACCCTATGGGCTTTTCTTCAGTCCCGAAACCTCCACCAGCAACCGCTGCTGCATAGGGGGCATGGTGGGCAACAACTCCTGCGGCACACACTCCCTTGTCTATGGCAGCACCCGCCACCACGTTCTCGAAGTGCAGGGCCTGCTTAGCGACGGCACCCACTTCAGCACCGCCTGCCGCGACGGTAGCCCACTCCTCGACAAAATATACACCCAGCTTGAAAGCTGGGCCAACGACCCCGACACCCGCCAACTCATCCAAGACAACTTCCCCGACAAAAGCCTTCGTCGCCGCAGCTGTGGCTATGCCATCGACGAAGCCATCGAGGACCCCCTGCATATCGACCTCAACAAACTCATTTGCGGCAGCGAAGGAACCCTTTGTTTCATCACCGCCATCAAACTATCGCTCGACCCGCTGCCGCCCCAAGAGCAGATGGTCCTGTGTGCCCACTGTCCCTCCCTGCCCCAAAGCTATCAGGCCAACCTCGTTGCCCTGCGCCACCACCCGGTGGCCATCGAACTCATGGATGGGCAGATACTCGAACTCTGTCGCAACAACCGTACCCAAGACCGCAACCGTTTCTTCATCCAAGGCGAACCAGCAGCCCTCATCATTGCCGAATTCAACGGTCCCGACATGGACAGCCGTGCCGACGCCCTAGAAAAGGAACTGCTTCAGCAAGGCCTTGCCTATCACTGTAGCCGTGTCTATGGCAACGACATCAGCCGCGTGTGGGCCCTGCGCAAGGCAGGCCTCGGCGTGCTCACAGGAGTCAAAGGCGACCGCAAGCCCATCGGTGTCGTAGAAGATACGGCAGTGGCTCCCGAAAGGCTGCCAGCCTATCTGGAAGACTTCCAGCAGATGATGGACCGCCTAGGTATGAGTTGTGTCTATTACGGCCACATCAGCACCGGCGAACTCCATCTGCGCCCCATCCTCAATATCAAAGAGAAGGCCGACCGCGAACGATTCCATCAGGTGGCCCTCGAATCTGCCCTCCTGGTCAAGAAACACCACGGCAGCCTCAGCGGCGAACATGGCGACGGTCGCCTTCGCGGCGAGTTCATACCCCTCATGTATGGCGACGAAGTCTACCAACTCATGCGCCAACTCAAACAATGCTGGGACCCCGACGGCATCTTCAACATGAACAAGATAGTCGACGCGCCCCCCATGGACCAGTCCCTGCGCTACGACGTCGACCAGCAATACCTCTGCGACGACAAAGACCTTATGTGCCTCATAGAGCAGTGCAACGGCGCAGGCGACTGCCGCAAGAGCAACGCCATCGGTGGCACCATGTGTCCGGCCTTCAAGGTCTCCCGCGACGAACTCATGACCACCCGCGCCCGTGCCAACGTTCTGCGCGAAGTGCTCACCCGTGGCACCGGCAGCGACAAGGCCGACACCGAAGCCCTCAAGCAAATGCTCTATAGCTGCCTGGCCTGCAAAGGCTGCAAAGGCGAGTGTCCCTCCAATGTGGACATGACCCACATCCGCGCCCAAGTGCTGCAACGGCTCTACGACCAGCACGGCACCCCCTTCCGCAGCTGGATGGTGGCACGCATGGCCGCCATTGAGCACCTCGGCCACCTTGTCCGGCCCCTCTACAACCTCTTTGCCACCTGGCAGCCCTCGGCCCTCATCATCAAAAAAATCGTCTCCTTCGCCCCCGAGCGCAGCATCCCCACCCTCTCCCGCAAGACCATGCGGCAACAAGTCCTCGCTGCCCGGCTCAAGCCCCAACACAAGAAAGGCCGAGTATATCTCTTTGCCGACGAATTCACCAACCTGCAAGAAGCCCAGCTCGGCCTCACCTTTGCCCAGTTGCTGACCAACCTAGGCTATGAAGTAGTCGTACCCAAGACCGCCGAAAGCGGGCGCGCCGCCATCTCCAAAGGATGCCTGCACCTTGCAGCCCAATACGCCACGCAAAACGTCCGTCAACTCAGCCCCCTCGTCACCGAGGAAACCCCGCTGGTGGGCATAGAACCCAGCTGCATCCTCTCCTTCCGCGACGAATCCCCCGACCTGGTGCCCAGCCATATGCGGTCCCAGGCAGAAAGCCTAGGTCGCAACTGCCTCCTCTACGACGAATTCATCATGCGCGAAGTAGCCCGCGGAAACATCACCCCCGACCAATTCCGCAGCGACCCCGTGGAGATTTGGCTCCACGGCCACTGCCACCAAAAGGCCCTCGTGGGCATTGAAAAAACCGCCGCCATGCTGCGCCTGCTGCGTGGCTGCACTCTCCACGTCATTCCCAGCAGTTGCTGTGGCATGGCAGGCTCCTTTGGCTACGAAAAGGAACACTACCGGACATCCTTGGCCATCGGCGAAATGGTGCTCTTTCCCGCCGTGCGCAAAGCCATGCAGCAGTCCGACCCATCGCCCACCGCCACCCCCACCCTCGTGGCCGCCCCCGGCACCTCCTGTCGCCAGCAAATCCTCGACGGCACAGGCATCCATGCCGTCCACCCCATCGAAATCCTCCACCGCTACATTGCTGAATTCTAAATAATAAATTCTGAGTCTATAGTTGCTGCCAACTCACTATTCACTGTACAATATATAATGTACAACGTACAGTGATAGTTGTCGCCCATTGTAAACTGTACACTACTTACATTACTCCAGCCCACCGTCGCTTCTCCAACACTACAGGCCCAAAACCAACACATTACAGACTCCCTATTTTATCGGGGATGAAACACTTGCGATGTCCATCGATATACTTATTCTAAGTTCTGAATGCAAAATTATGAGTGTTGGCCGCTCCAGATAGAGTTCAGTACAAAAAAATACAAACGGCGGGCAAATTTTTCTTTCAACATTTGTAAGATTCTGACCTCTTTTTTCGAATACTATATGTAAAACTACAAAAAACAAACACCTATGCAAAGAACAAAACTGACTATCATGATGCTGGCCACGATGCTGCTGTTCGGCAGTTGCGGACTGGTGAAGGTCTGCAATGAGAAGCCCAGCGACATCGAAAACGCACACAAGTACACCGACCAGCGGCCACTGACCGCCGACGGTCTTAAACACTTGATGATGGACGACACCACACACTACAAGGTGGTAATCATCTACAGCCACTGCTGCGGCCCCTGCCAAGAGCAGATGAAACTCGTCTTCAACCAACTCTACAACGCCGACACAGCACACGTGCGTTGGTATTTTGTACTAGCGGACTGCTCATCGCTGAAATACAACAATACCAAATACCTCAAGCAGTACGGCATAGAAACGCCCTACATGTACTGCCTCCGCGACGACGACCCTCGTTTCTGCACTGGTGCCGAAGACAGATATCTCAATATCGCCCAGTATGTATTTGACAGCCAATTTGAATTGGAGGATGTCATCGACGGCATACCCTGCATGTTTGTGGTTAACCCGCAGGACAAGTTGAAACTAGAGTATCGCCAGTATGCCAACAAAATGGTTGTTGCCAACTACGAAGACCTGTACAAACTGATATACAAAGAACTCTACCCCGAACCTGTACTGCGGGAGAAGCCCCTTCGCGTACAGGACCTCGACTTCGACCACCGCGACACCGCCGACTGGTCAAACTTCGGCATCTACACCCGCAAGCCCCGCATATGCACCCCGGAGGGCTGTTTTTGATTACCTTACTGCTCGCGGAAACGGCGGGGCGAAATACCTTTCTGCCGCGAGAAGAATTTACAGAAAGAGGAAGCATCGGCAAAATGAAGGCGGTCGGCCACCTGGGCTACGCTGAGACTGGTGGTGGTCAGCAAAAAGGAGGCTTCCATCAGCAGCATCTGGTTGATGTGGTCTACCACGGTTCGGCCTGTCATCTGTCGCACTATGCGGGAGAGGTAGACGGTGGAGATATTGAGTCCTGAGGCATAGAAATCAAGGTCGCGATGGTCGAGAAAATGCCTAGGCAGCATCTCGATAAAACGGAAAAAGAGTTCCTCGGAACGATTGGAGGGCTGGATATGGGTGGACACGGCTCGGTCCTGCATATCTAGTACGTCCAGCAGAAAGAGGTCTATGCTAAGCTTGAGCGTTTCATTCTGAAAACGGTGGGGCGTTTCTTGCCGGGCTATAATCTGCTGCATGGAGGCGCAAAGCCGTTGGGCATCGGCAGGGATGAGGTGTATCATGGGTTCGTGCAGGACGGTGAGGGGGCGATAGGCGGCTCGGACAAATTTGCGCACCATGTGGGACTCTAAGGTGAGACTCTCCTCGGTCAGGAGGACGTAGCCGAGCAAGTCGTCAGAGACGGAAAGAACGGTGACAGGCTGTCCCGGGGTGTAGATATAGAGGTCGTCGGGACTGAGAGTCAACTCACGGTCGATGTAGCGAAGAGTGATGTGGCCCGAGGTGATAAGGTTGAAGGTATAGCACGACATCAGCCCCTGGGTGAGGTTGGTCAGTCGGGCCCGATCGGGAGTCATTTCCATACATTGGAAACGACTGCCGAGGTCGCCAGTGGGTTCACGACCATACTGTATCTTTAATGTTTCTGCCAAACTGTACATAACCTGATAACGCATGTCGGGGCAAAAAATTGTGAACACAAGTATCGTTTGAAACAATTTTTGTATCGGATAGGATTTGGCACTCCGCAAAGAAATAGTTATTTTTGCAAATTGTAAACGAGAATGATAATGTTATGTATCATTCGTATCAACAATTAATTATAATAACAAATAACAAATATCAATATGGACAAAAACAAATCAATTGAAGCTTTACAGTTCTTCGTCACCAACCTGAACGCACAATCTTTCCAGCACAAACTGCAGGCCAAAATCTTTGGTTCGCTTGGTTTCAAGAAATTAGAGACCAAATATCTGGAACATGCCGAAGAGGAGCAGGGCTATGTGAATCAGTTTATCGACCGCCTGCTTGACCTGGGTGGCGAACTGAAACAAGAGGCCGTGCAGGCCCAAACCCTCTACAAAGACCCCATTGAGTTTCTGAAGGCCGACTACAAGGTGTCGGTTGAAGGCATTGAGCTGCTCCGCAAATGCATGGACGGCATCAAGGACGACCTGACCACCTTCGACATGATGAAAGTCTATCTGAAAGATGAGGAAGAGGATATGTACTGGAGCGAGGAACAGTTGGGCCTCATTGAATGCATCGGTGATAAACCTTGGCTGATGAAAGCTGCCATTTAAGGCCAGCCAATTCATGTATTCACAATCAAAAATAATAGATGGAAGACGTAAAAAAAGTATACGACTTTCTTGAAGAGGCCAAAACTTTCTACTTGGCAACAGTCGAGGGCGACCAACCTCGTGTGCGTCCCTATGGCGCAATGCTTTTCTTTGAGGGCAAAATTTACATCATGGCGTTCGGGAAGACCAATGCCACCCGGCAAATCGGCCAAAACCAGAAAGCCGAGATTTGTGCCTTCAATGGTCAGACGCTCCGCATAGAATGCAAACTGGTTGAAGACAATCGTCCTGAAGTAGGCAAGGCTTTGGTTGAAAAGATGCCCGTTCTGAAACCCGCCCTCGGAGAGAACGGAGAGAACGGCGTGATGTACTATCTTGCCGATGCCACAGCCACATTCTACAAGATGATGGACGTAGACCAAGTGATTAAATTCTAACTATAGACAACTGTGAAAGAACAGGTATTGCAAGCTATGCGCGAAGCGGGTAAGCCCGTCTCTGCAGGCGACGTGACCAAAGCTTTGGGTGCCGACCGCAAAGAGGTGGACAAGGCCTTTGCCGAACTGAAAAAAGAAGGGGCCATTGTGTCACCTGTCCGCTGCAAGTGGGAACCCGCAGAGAAGTGAGTCTGCTTTATGCAGTTATTTTTTTGCTCGCGGGAGGGTACAGACCCTCCCGTTTTTTAAAACTTAAACAGAACGACCAAATGAAAAAGATAGTGATTATCGACGGAGGCCCACGAAAGACTTTTAACACAGCCTCCATACTAGAAAAGATTGCAGAAGGAGCCGCATCGGCTGGCAGCAATATTGAAGTAAAGACGGTGCGCCTGTACAGTCTCGACTATAAAGGGTGCATGTCGTGCATGGCATGTAAGATCAAAGACCGCGCATCCAACATTTGTAAATTTAAAGATGCGTTGACACCCGTTTTGGAAGAGATTGCCGAGGCCGATGGATTGGTTCTTGGCTCACCTATCTATTTCGGCGACGTGACTGGGCAGATGCGCACTTTTCTGGAGCGACTGGCTTTCCCCTGGCTTTCCTATAACGACTACAGCATTACGGCAGCCAAACGGATGCCCGTGCTGCTAGTGGAAACCATGAATGGCACACCGGAGCGCAACAACAGCAATGGCTATGGCTCCATGGAGCACTGCATAGCGCAAGCCCTTGGGGATCCTGAAAGGCTGACCGCCTACAACACTTATCAGGTGAAGGACTACAGCCGCTACGAGTTGGCCGGGTTCTCGGAGGAGGCTAAGCGACAATACCGTGACAATCATTGGGAGCAGGACCTGCAACAGGCCTACGATGCCGGACGCCGCATGGCTGAACGCATTTTGAACATTAATATCTGAATTCTAGGTTGAGCGACAGCCACTCAGAATTCTGAACTCAGAATTGTAAAAGAAGAAGATATGGAAATCAAAGCAGTTAAATTTAGAAAGAACGGTTTTTACTGCCAGCCCTTTGCCTTTGGTGGCGAGGAGGGCAAGGAAAAATTTGACCTCAACATCCGCTATCGGGGCAGTTTGCAGAACTACCTGATTGACACCGGCAGCGAGGTAATCCTAGTTGACACCGGCCTGCCTGCAGGCACACCCGAAGAGGTTCCGGACGAGAAATCTTTGGCTTACACTGGTGAGAATATATGCGGATACATGGAGGCCCTGACTTCATTGGGCTACAAACCTGAACAGGTGACTAAAATCTTGCTCACACACAAGCATGCCGACCACAGCGGTGAGTTGCGTTCATTCCCCAATGCGAAAATATACGTCAATTCCGACGAAATAGGTGTTGAGGAGCTGAAAGATATACCCAACCTAGTGCCTGTGCATTTCACCGACGGCCCTTACTACAATTTCCCTGCCTGCCAAAAGATTGCCGAGGGCATCTATTTTGTGAAGGCCAAGGGCCACACGAATGGCAACAGTCTGGTTGTGGCCGAAAAGGAGGGTAGATTTTACATGTTCCAAGGGGACATCACTTATGTGGATGAGGCTCTGTATGAAAACAAACTGTCAATAGTTTATGACGACCTGCCCGCTGCTCGTGAGACGTTGGACCGCGTGCGCGAATTTGTCAGCAATCACCCGACGGTATATCTCTCTACTCATTCGCCCCAAGGATATGAGAACTTAGAGGCCAACCGCATAATGGATTTGGAGCATCCGGTGCCGACGGTTTGGCCGGAGGTGAACTTCGCTGACAAGAAGGCTTCTGGCAAGTATGTCTGCAGCATTTGCGGCTATGTCTATGACCCAGCAGAACACGATGGCATGGCTTTCGAGGATTTGCCTGCCGACTGGCGTTGCCCCCGCTGTAAACAAGGCAAAGAAAAGTTCAACAAGGCATAGAATAATAGCAAACCCAAATCGATCATTAGGCCGACATTTTATTCTATTTCACTTTTCAGGTCTGTTTATGACCGATTTGGGGCAAAAGCCACTGCCTGAAATTCAAAGGGGATCCTAAATGTACCCCCTTTTTTATATTCTTTAAAACAAAAATAACACCCGAGGGTACCAAAGGAACACCCCTGTATTATTTCTATGAAAACGCTTCGGGCTTTTTACTCTTCGGGCACGCACTCTTTGGAAAGGAGGGTGACACTGTCGACGGAGAGCCACTCGGCGTTGAGTTCGGCACAGCTGCCATGGCCTTCGAGTGGTTCGAGGCTATGGGAGATGTATTCGTGGTTGCCACGGATAGTAGTGCAGGCACAGCGTTTCTCGCCGCAGCCAGTGACGACGGCAACGAGGGCAATGAGAGTCAGGATGACTGATACTTTTTTCATATTTCTTTATTATTATTTGTCTCTTTTCATGAAGGTATAGCCTTTCATCAGGCCGGTGTTGGCACTGCCGATAAAGCTGAGGATTTGTTTGCCTTCGTCGGTGTGGCCGTAGCGGGTTTTGACTTCTTCAACGGCATGGCTGACGGTGAGGCCTTTCTGGAAAACGTAGCGATAGATGTCGACGATGTTTTCAATGGTCTCGCGTGAGAAGCCTCGGCGTTGAAGTCCTAACGAATTGACTCCGGCAAAGGAGATAGGATAGCGGGCAGCCTTGACAAAGGGAGGCACGTCCTTGTCGACCAATGAGCCTCCGGCAGTAATTACGTGGGAGCCGATATGGATAAACTGAAGGCAGGCAGTCTTGCCACCAAGAATGACGTAGTCGCCCACGACGATATGTCCGGCAAGGGTGGCATTGTTGGCAAAGACACAATGGTTGCCCACAATGCAGTCATGGGCAATGTGGACATATGCCATAATGAGGTTGCCGTTGCCGACAACTGTACGACCTGAGGCCGAGGTGCCGCGGTTGATAGTGCAGCACTCACGGATTACGTTGTCGTCGCCAATCTCACAAGTGGTATATTCGCCAGCGAACTTCAAGTCCTGGGGGATGGCAGCAATGACCGAGCCGGGAAAGATGTGGCAGTTTTTGCCAATGCGGGCCCCGGGATAGATGACCACGTTGGGTTCAATGATGGTGCCGTCACCGATGACTACATCGTCGCAGATGGTGGTAAAGTTGCCAATTTTAACGTTCTGGCCTATTTGGGCGTTGGGGTGGATGTCGTTAAGTATCATTTATTCTTTATGTATTCAATTAAATATTTACTGAAAGAAGCATTGGCCTTATGGCCGGGCTTATAAATCGAAAAATGGCCCTGAAGGGGGCACCCCACCAAACGCACGTCGCCCACAAAGTCAAGCAATTTATGGCGGGCAGGTTCGTTGGGGAAATAGGGGTCGGTGGTATTGAGGACGCCGTCGTGGACACGAATTTGGGAGGCATCTTTGTGAAAGGTGCGCTCAAGGCGGCGCAGTTGACGCGGTCCCAGCTCTTTGTTGACAAAGACGAGGGCATTGTCGAGGCTGCCACCTTTGATAAGATTGAGGTGCAGAAGGGGCTCAATCTCGTGCAAGAAGACAAAGGTGCGACACATAGAAATCTCGGACTCATACTGTGAGAGAGAAGCCAACGTCGCTGTCTGACGGCCGATGACACTTTTGGGGAAATCAATGACACAGTCGACCGAGAAAGTGTCGGCAGGTTCTACTTCGAAGACGGAGCCGGTATCTTTGTTTTCAAAACGGAGATGCTCGGTGAAAGTGAAGAGGTGCCGCGGTGCATCTTGCTCACGGGTGCCCACGCGTGTGATTTGCTGCAACCAAGGACGTGCGGAGCCATCGAGGATGGGAACCTCGCCGCCGTCAAGTTCAATAAGCGCATTGTCTATGCCACAGCCGTGAAGGGCGGACATGAGGTGTTCGATAGTGGCAATGCAATGGCGGCCAGAACCGATGGTGGTGCCGCGGGCGGTTTCGGAGACTTGGGTGGCCAAAGCCGGGACTGTGACAATATTAAAGCGGTCGGTACGGCGGAAGGCAATACCAAAGTCGGGATGAGCTGGGCGCACGGTGACGGTAACGGTCCGCCCCGTGTGCAGGCCCATGCCTGTAAGCCTAAACTCTTTGCGCAGCGTGGTCTGATTCATCGGATGGGAATAAAGTGGTAATCACTCATACGGTAGAGTATGGCGTGCTGATTTTCAAATCCATAGTCGGCCCGCGAATGTGTAAAGGAAAGCGGATAAATCATTCCCTGGGGAATGGCAATGACAGGCGAGCGGAAAAACTCGGTGCCCTTTTGCTGCAAGCCGGTGACAAAATAGAGGATGATGTCGTGCGCCATGCCGGCATAGACATTGGTGGGCTCGGTGCTATAGCGACGGCTGAAGAGGTCAATAAACTCGCGATGGGTAGGGTTGGTACGGACCCAGTCAAGATAAAAAGTGGAGTAGTTCAGACTTTGAAGTTGAGCAAAATCAACGTCGCCGTAAAGGGTAGACCAATCTTCATATGAGTAAAGGTAGGGCGCACGAGATTTGAAAGCGGAAAGTTTGTTGAGCAGCTGCGAGACATAAATGCGGTTCTTGGACTTATCCTGGTCGTACATACTGATAACCACGGAGTTCTCGCTGCTCTTGATGGCAGAGGTGAGTTTGGAGGAATGCGCCCAATCGAGGAGGGTATAGTTGATGTCAGAATGCTGTGATAGCTCGGCAGTGAGGGCAGCAATGGCAGCGGCCTCTCCTTTGGCCTTGGAATGAAGGATGTAGACGGGGGCGTTGGGGGTGGTGCTGCGGATGGCCTGAACGGTGCGTTTGGCATAGGCCTCATAAGAGGGCATGCACTTGAAAACGTAAGGATTACCCTTGACTATCTCGGGTCGGTCGGCCACAGGGTTGACTATGAATAGCTGTGCCTCGCGGGCTAACTCGGCAGCCTTGTGGAAAGGCTGGCGGGTGAGCATGGCGATGAGCAGGTCTGACTGAGCCACATTGTGGCTGACAAACGCCTTCTCCACATCTTCATCGGAGGTGCCTTCGACGTCCACGACATTAAGGGTGACATTGTAGCCTC
>ODAI014088539.1_pt1 | contig 37291 bp, 23 predicted proteins | sample 1539321 | NCBI WGS metagenome assembly ODAI01 (sample SAMN02144231, study PRJEB22623) | gut metagenome | biome: sheep rumen | host: Ovis aries | place: New Zealand
CAGGAGGCTCCCGCCGAGCTGCTGGAGAACCCCGAGGTGAACGAGGCTCTGAAGATTGTGGAGGTGGCGGCCTACTCGCCTGCCGAGATGCGTGCCTACGACAAGTTCTGGGACATCATCTCCACCGCCAAGACCATAGAGCTGGACCGCCAGGAGGAGGCTCGCGCCTATCAACAGAAGATAGAGCAGGCGCAGGAAGAGCTGGAACGGGTGCAGGCCGAGGCAGAACGGATGCAGGCCCAGGCAGAGCAGGCCCAGGCTCAGGCAGAGCAGGCTCAGGCCGAGGCAGAGCAGGCTCAGGCCCAGGCAGAGCAGGCTCAGGCTGAGAAAGAGCAGGCTCAGGCCGAGAAAGAGCAGGCTCAGGCTAAAGTAGAGCAGGCTCAGGCTCAGGCAGAGCAGGCTCAGGCTCAGGCAGAGCAGGCTCAGGCCAAGGCAGAGCAGGCTCAGGCCAAGGCAGAGCAGGCTCAGGCCGAGGCAGAGCAGGCTCAGGCTGAAGTGGGGAAATTGAAGCAGGACAAGATAGAAATTGCCCGTAAGCTTAAGACCATGAGCATCATGACTATAGAACAAATTGCGAAAACTATCGACCTCGATGTTGAGCTGGTCCGTGAGTTGTAAGCCACCTTGCCGATTGGCGATAAGACAGCGTGTATTTTTGTACCTTTGCACGTCATGAAATGTCAGTTTCTTATAGCAGCGCCTTTCAGCGGCTCGGGCAAGACTACCGTTGCCCGGGGGCTGATGGCTCTTTTTGCGCAGCAGGGCTGCCGGGTGCAGCCTTTCAAGTGCGGGCCGGACTATATCGACACCAAGTTCCATGCAGCAGTGTGCGGGCGGCCCAGCGTCAACCTCGACACATTCATGGCATCGCCAGCACATGTGCAGGCCCTGTTTGGCCGTTATGGTGCCGATGCAGATGCCTGTGTGGTCGAGGGCATGATGGGTCTGTTCGACGGGTATGACCGCGAGCGTGGCTCGTCGTACGAGATAGCCCGTGTGCTTGCCTTGCCTGTCGTGCTGGTGGTCGATGCCCGGTCGGCGGCCTATTCCATGGCGGCACTGCTTTCCGGCTTTATCCGCTTCCGTGACGATATTTGTATTGCCGGTGTCATCTTCAACAAGGTGGGGTCGGAGCGTCACTGCCGCATGCTGCGCCAGGTATGCGACGACTTGCACCTCACTTGCTACGGCTGTCTGCCCAAGCATGCTGCCTTGGAGCAGGAATCGCGCTATTTAGGCTTGGACTACTCTGGGGAAAACGTAGGGTGTGCAGAATTACTCCGGTTGATAGACACGCATGTGAGGTGGCGCGACTTGGCGCGGCTGTCTGTCGGCGGCGTGTCAGCCGCTGTCTCGGCATTGGCGGGTGCTTCTTCCGGAACGCCGGGGCATGATGCCTGCGAACGGGAAAGATTGCGGGTTTGCTGTGCCCGGAGTGCCGACAGCTTTTCTTTCTTCTATCAGGAGGTGCTCGATGGCTTCGGACAGGTGTGCTTTTTCAATCCGGAGCACGAGGTGCCTCGCTTGGACGGCATCGACCTGCTCTATCTGCCGGGCGGCTATCCTGAGAAACACGCGGCGGCACTGACAAATAACGAGGCCTGCCGACAAGCCATCCGCCGTTATGCCGACGCCGGCGGCCGCATCCATGCTGAGTGTGGCGGCATGATGTATCTTTGCCAGAGCATTCTGACCGACGGCGGCGAATATGAGATGTGCGGCGTGCTGCCCTACAAGATTACGGCACGGCAGTCCGACCGGCGGCTCTCGTTAGGCTACCGCCGCTTTCAGCTGGACGGGAAGGAGTATCGCGGGCACGAGTTCCATTATACACAATTCCTTGGCGCACCGCCTGCATCGGTCGCCACGGTCTATAATGCCAGGGGCGAGGAGGTCGCATCGCCCGTATTGAGATATAAGAACGTATTAGCCAGTTATACCCATTTGTATCAGTTATGAAACGATTGCATCCCGTGATGTTGGCAGGCACAGGCAGCGATGTCGGCAAGAGTGTGGTGGCGGCAGCCTTCTGCCGCATCTTCCGGCAAGACGGCTATCACCCTGCTCCCTTCAAGGCACAGAACATGGCATTGAACTCATACGCCACGCCCGGCGGCCTGGAGATAGGCCGTGCCCAGGCCGTACAGGCCGAGGCGGCCAGCGTGGCTTGCCATACGGACATGAACCCCCTGCTGCTGAAGCCGCAGAGCGACCACAGCTCGCAGGTGGTGCTGCACGGCAAGCCCATAGGCAGCAAGTCGGCCTACGACTACTGGCGCCGCGGCTCTTCGGAAATAGATTTCCGGGCAGAGGTGTGTGCGGCCTTCGACCGTCTGGCCAGTCGCTACAACCCGATAGTGATGGAGGGGGCAGGAAGCATCTCCGAACTGAATCTGCGCGATACCGACTTGGTGAACCTGCCCATGGCGCGGCACGCCAAGGCCGACGTGCTGCTGGTGGGCGACATCGACCGTGGAGGCGTGTTCGCCTCCGTGTATGGCAGCATAGCCCTACAGCCGGCAGCCGACCGTAGGCTCATCAAGGGCATCATCATCAACAAGTTCCGGGGCGACATGAGCCTGTTTGCCGAGGGGCGTAAGATGCTGGAGGATATTTGCCGCGTCCCCGTGCTGGGTGTCATACCCTATTACCATGACATCCATATCGAAGAGGAAGACAGCGTCAGCCTGCAGCAGAAGCAGCGCCAGATGGCCGAGGGGAAGGTGAACGTGGCGGTGGTGCTGTTGCGCCACATCAGTAACTTCACCGACTTCGACGTGCTGGAGCGCGACCCGCGTGTCAACCTCTTTTATACCAGCAACACCACCGACATCAGTCAGGCCGACATCATTATACTTCCCGGCACCAAGACAACATTGGACGACCTGCTGGAATTGCGGCGCAACGGCTGTGCGCAGGCCATTCAGCGTGCCCACCGCGAAGGGCGCATGGTGGTAGGCATCTGTGGCGGCTACCAGATGTTGGGGCAGAGCATTGACGACCCGGAGGGCATCGAAGGCACGGTAGCCCGTCTGCCCGGACTGGGGCTGCTGCCCATCCATACCACGATGACAGCAGCCAAGCAGACCCGGCAGGTAACCTTCCGGTTCGACGGCAAGGAGTGTCGTGGCTATGAGATTCACCAGGGTGTGAGCGATACCTCCGAGGCCGTTCTGCAGGCCGGCCATTGCATAGGCACCTATATCCACGGGTTCCTTGACAATGCCCCGGTCATTGACTATCTGCTCGGGGGACTTTGTACCGAGAAGTGCCAGCCGGTCGCTTTCGACTATCAAGCCTACAAGGAAGAACAGTACAACCGCCTGGCAGACCATGTGCGCCGCTATGTGGATATGGACAGGATTTACCAGATATTGACCGATGAATAACTTCATGTCCCTGCTGCTTGGATGGCTGCTCGACCTCCTGCTTGGCGACCCTCAGCGACTGCCGCACCCGGTGGTGTGGTTCGGGCGGGCGATAGCCTTTGGCGAGCGACACCTGAACCGGGGCGACAGCCGGAAACTGAAGGGGGCCGCAATGGCTGTGGTTCTGATAGCCGCCGTGTTCGGCTTGGCCAGTGCCATGCGCAGTCTCTGTGGCCTGTTCTCGGGCTGGATGCTCATGATGCTCGACGCCATCATCGTGTTCTATTGCCTGGCCGGGACAACGCTTGTCCGCGAGGTGCGACAGGTGTTCCTGGCTTTAGACCGCTCCATAGAGGAGGGCCGGCAGCAGGTGGCCCGCATCGTGGGGCGCGACACTTCCGGGCTTACGGCGCAGGAGGTGCGCACGGCAGCACTCGAAACGCTGGCCGAAAACCTGAGCGACGGGGTGATAGCACCCCTCTTCTGGCTGGCACTGTTGGGCCCCCCCGGTATGCTGGCTTATAAAATGGTGAATACGCTCGACTCGATGATAGGCTACCGGACAGACCGTTATCGCGACTTCGGCTGCTGGGCGGCACGGATAGACGATGTGGCCAACTACATTCCCGCACGGCTGACGGCACTGCTCATGGTCGTAGCTGCCGGCCGGCCGGGGCTGATAGCCTTTGTCTGGCGAAACGGCAGGAGGCATGCCTCGCCCAACAGCGGCTATCCCGAGGCGGCACTTGCCGGGCTGCTCGACTGTAGGTTCGGCGGTCCGCACACTTATTTTGGCATGGTCGTGGAAAAGCCCTTTATTGGCGACAACGACCGCATACTTACTACTGCCGACATGCAGCGAGCCGTTCGTGTGAACCGTATGGCCGAGGTGTTGGCGGTCACGCTGGTGTCGCTTAGATTTCTATGCTGATGATGCCGCCGTATGGCACCAAGTGTTGCCATACTTTTTCCAAAGTGTAAATCCCGGCATAGACGGAAGCCGAGGCCAGTACGCCACCATGCGCGAAAACGGCTACCCTGCGGTAGGGCGTGGTGCGCAGTGCGTCTAAGAATTGCGACACACGTGCCAGTTGCTGTATGAAACTCTCGCCGTTGGGGGTGGGCAGGTGCAGATAGTCGGCGTACCACTGTTGCAGATAGGGGTCGCTGATGTCGTCGTAGCGTCGCATCTCCCAGTCGCCCATAGCCATCTCCAGCAGTCGCCGGTCGGCCTCGGCATGCGGGTATCCGCAATAGGTTGCCAGCATCCGTGCCCGGGTCAGCGGCGAGGTGTAGGCCTTGTCGATGGGTCCATATTGTGCTAAGTGCTGCTTGGTGGCGGCAGCCTCTGTAGCGAAGGTGTCGGCTACGGGTACGTCCGACTGTCCGTAGCAGGTGCCGGGGGCGACGGCAACGCTGGTATGTCTAATCAATATGACTTCCATAAGCGGCAGCAAGGCAAAGATAAAATGTCAGCTCCGCCAACAGGCAGGCGGCTCCGCAGCAGTCGCCTGTATAGCCCTTGATGCGGCTGAACATCAGCCGGCAGAGGAACAACGTGACGAGCAGGGGGGCGAATGCCAACAGTGCCCATCGGCCGACGGCCATAGGCGCTGTGCCCGCTGACAGGACGTAGAAGACAGCCAGTAGAGGCAGCCCCTGCACGGCCAGCCTGATCATGGCCGTGACGCTCGGCTTGCGATAGACGGTGCGGTTCTTGGCCGTGTCCTCGGTGCGTGCGTATGGCAGTCGCAGGATGAACAGCGCGGCCACCATCCTGGCATAGGGGTCGGCCGCCAGTATGGCCATCGGGGCCAGCTTGCTTGGAATGTAGAGCAGGGCAGCAAACAGTAGGGCAAAATAGGCCACGAGGGCGATGACCCCGTAGGTGCCGATGTGCGAGTCTTTCATGATGGCCAGTATGCGTTCGCGGTTGGTTCCGCCGCCTCCGAAACCGTCGAAGAAGTCGGCAAGCCCGTCTTCGTGCAGTACACCTGTGACGAGTAGCCTGACGATGATGGCCAGCAGCAGGGCGATGCCGTAGGGCATCAGCATGCTGCTGGCCCAGAGTGTGGCCGCCATCAGGCCGCCGGTGAGCCATCCCGTCACGGGCCACCACTCCACGACGGCGGCGTAGGCCTCGCGGGGCGGCTGTCGGAGCCGCCAGAAGGGCAGCCGGGTGAAAAAGATAAGGGCTGCCCACAGCGTGTCGTGCCATTTAGAAGTATTTGGTGATTGCTGCATCTTTGAAGTTGCCCATTTCGTTCATCATCCGTACCGCACTGTCGATAATGGGAAAGGCACAGAGAGCCCCCGTGCCTTCGCCCAGACGCAGCTGTAGGCTGAGCAGCGGCTCTGCCTGCATGGCTTTCAGCAGCAGGGCGTGGCCCGTCTCGTCGCCGCTGTGGGTGAATATCATGTAGTCGCGGCAGCATTCCTCTATCTGGATGGCTGCCAAGGCACAGGCGGTCATGATGAATCCGTCTATTAATATAACAAGGTGTCGCTCGGCGGCGCGAAGCATGGCTCCCACTGCTGCCACCATCTCGAAACCGCCGAAATAGGCTATGGGGATGCTCGGGTGGGCGGGCGACGGCACGTTTTCGCGGTAGCGCGCTACTGCCTGCTGCAGCACGTGGCACTTATGGCGTATGCCCTCGCTGTCGAGCCCGGCTCCGGCTCCGACGCACTGCTCTAAGGGAATATGGCAGAAGAGGTGCATCCAGATGCTCGACGGCGAGGTGTTGGCGATGCCCATCTCGCCGATACAGAGCACACGGCAGCCCTCTGTCGCGCAGGCATCGGCCATCTCTATGCCCACGTTGAGTGCTTGCTCGAACTGCTCTTGCGTCATGGCCGGCTCGTAGAGGAAGTTGCGGGTGCCACGGGCAATCTTTCTGTCGATGATGCCGGCATTCCGGCTGAGGTCGTAATCTACCCCTACATCTACGATGCGCAGCTGAAAACCGTGCTGTCTGCAGAACATGTTCACGCCGCCACCGCCCCGGGTGAAATTGAGCATCTGCTGCCACGTGACCTCACGCGGCGACACGCTGACCCCCTCGCGCTCTATGCCGTGGTCGCCGCCCAACAGCAGGTGGCAGGGGTGAGCCAGGCTGGGCGACAGCGTCTGTTGTATCAGGCACACCTGCATGGCAATCTGTTCCAGTCGGCCCAGCGAGCCTCTGGGCTTGTTCAGGTTGTCTGTCTTCTCTTGAATGGCGGGGCGCAGGGCCTCGTCGGGGTGCTCTATCTTGAATTTTTTCATGCTTTGGTATGGCTTGTTCCTGCACGCTCTGTGCGTGTCATTTTATCTTGACGGCTATTCCGCTCACCATGAGTGTCACTTCGTCGGCACAGGCGGCAACGTATTGGTTCATCCATCCTTGCAGGTCGGTGAACCGTCGTTGTATGGCACTGACGCTCACCCCGCCGCAGCCTATCTCGTTGGTGACGAAGATGTAGGTGGCATCCTGGCGGGTGAAAAGGTCGAATTCGCGCTTGGCTGCCTGTAGCGTGCCGTCAACGTCGGGCGCAGATGCTGTCGATGTGTCGTGGGTGGCTGTCGTCTCACACTCGTCGGTGGCGACCGGCGTGAAGAGATTGGTCAGCCATAGCGTGATGCAGTCTATTACCACCACGCGCCCCGTCAGGTCGTGACGGCTCAAATGTCTCTCTTCCTCGATGTTCGTCCACTGCGGGCCGCGCCGCTCCTGGTGACGGCGCACCCGCTGGCGGAACTCGTCATCCCAGACGTGGGCCGTAGCCAGATAGACGGGCCGGTCGGTAAGCGACAGCGCCATCTGTTCTGCATAGCGGCTTTTGCCAGACCGCTGTCCACCGGTGATAAGAATGATTCGCTTCATGCCTTTTTCGTAGTCTTTGCCGAATTTTGCTGCAAAATTAAACAATTGTGCTGAAATAGAAAAGCATTTTTGGATGATTAACGCAGTTCGCCCCATAAATAAAGGCGATACGAGGAAAATTTGGGAAAGTCCGTGGGAAAACCATAAATTTTCAGTAAAGTAATGCGTTTTAAGGCAGAAAATGCAAGAATACATGCAAAATTGGGGATTGTACTCCTGACTTCGGCGATGCGTCGCCAAAATCACCGTCTAAAAAGAATATAAACGCCCTGTATATAGGGTTTCGGGAGATTGGTATAGCACGAAATGTTAAGATTATCCGCATTGTTCTCATTCGTTTCCTAAACACAATCCTCTATCTTCCACACCGCCTTTATTTACAAAAGTTTTGCGATTTTATCCAAAAACTACAAAATATTTGTGTATTATTTGCTATCTTTGCAGCCAATATGAAGAAAATTATTGTTGCGGGCATCGGGCCGGGCAGCGCTGCCGACATCACACCTGCCGTGCTGGAGGCCGTCAGAGAGGCCGATGCCATTGTGGGATACAAGTACTACTTCCGCTTTGTCGAGCCTTACCTCATGCCGGGCTGTGAGTGCGTTGATACTGGCATGAAGCGGGAACGGGAGCGGGCCGAGCAGGCTTTCCGGCTCTCCGAGCAGGGCAAGACGGTAGTGGTTATTTCCTCTGGCGATGCCGGTATCTATGGCATGGCTCCGCTGATTTATGAAATGAAGCGCGAGCGACAGTCGCCCGTCGAGGTGGTGGTGCTGCCGGGCATTTCTGCCTTTCAGAAGGCTGCCTCGCTGCTGGGAGCCCCCGTCGGCCACGATGTCTGTCTGGTGTCGCTGTCTGACCTGATGACCCCCTGGGAGTTGATAGAGCGCAGGATAGAGGCAGCGGCAGCGGGCGACTTCGTGACGGCCGTCTATAACCCCAAGTCGCACGGGCGCTACTGGCAGCTCTATCGGCTGCAGGAGATTTTCCTGAATCAGCGCTCGCCCGACACTCCCGTGGGCTACGTCAGGCAGGCGGGGCGCGACGAGCAGCAGGTGGTGACCACCACCCTGGGAGCCTTCGACCCGGAGGATGTGGATATGTTCACCGTGGTCTTGATAGGCAATTCGCAGACCTACGTCTCTGACGGAAAGATGATAACGCCGCGCGGATACTACCGCGAGATGGCTGCTGGCGGCAGTGTGGGGCAGCAAATCATGATGGAGTCGTTTCGTACCATCAGGGGCGAGCTGAAACGGAAAGACTACCCGCTGGGCCACCTCTGGGCACTGCTGCATGCCATCCATACCACGGCCGACTTCGACATGGAGCAGATACTGCATACCGACGAACAGGCCGTGGAGAACATATACAACAAGGTAATCGGCGGAACGCTGAAAACCATCGTGACAGACGTGACGATGGTGGCTACCGGCATACGAAAGGCCGCACTGGCGCGACTGGGCATCGAGGTGAAGTGCTATCTCGGCGACCCACGGGTGGCCGCGATGGCTGCTGCCGGGGGTACGACGCGAACCCAGGCCGGCATGCGACTGGCTGTCGAGGAGCATCCCGACGCGCTCTTTGCCGTGGGCAATGCCCCTACGGCGCTGATGGAGCTGTGCGAGCTGGTGCGTAGCGGCAAGGCACGTCCGGCGGGCATCATTGCTGCCCCTGTTGGCTTTGTGCATGTCAAGGAGTCGAAACACATGGTGAAGCCTTTCCGCCAGATTCCCAAGATTATTGTCGAGGGGCGCAAGGGGGGCTCGAACCTTGCAGCCACCCTGTGCAATGCCGTTCTCACTTTCGACGACGCTGCACAGCTGAAGCCCGGTCGCGATTTGTAGATTCCACACACCATCAGTACGTCTTTTGGATATGCGATTTGTCGTTATTGGTATTACAGACAGCCCACGGCCGTTCTTCCCGCCAGAGGTACACGATGCCATTCGTGGCGGGCGGGTGTTCAGTGGCGGGCGGAGGCATCATGAGATAGTGGCCCGCTTGCTGCCAGCCGGTGCAGAGTGGATAGACATTTCAGTTCCCTTGGATGACGTGTTCAGGCGATACCGGGCGATAGCGCAAACGCTGACACCCGATACTCCGGTGGTGGTGTTTGCTTCGGGCGACCCGCTGTTCTTCGGCTTTGCCAACACCATCCGGCGAAAGATGCCTGAGGCCGAAATCATCGTCTATCCCGCTTTCAATTCGCTGCAGATGCTGGCCCACCGCCTGTTGATGCCCTACCACGACATGCACATCGTGTCGTTGACGGGGAGACCGTGGCCGGCGTTCGACCGTGCGCTGATAGAGGGGTATGGCAAGATAGGCGTGCTGACCGACCGCGAGCATACCCCGGCGGCTATTGCCCGGCGCATGCTGGAGTATGGCTATATGGATTATGACATGAGCATAGGCGAGCACTTAGGCCATCCTGAGTATGAGCAAGTGAGAACGCTGAGCCTTGACAAGGCTGCCAGCCAAACCTTCAGCCACCCCAACTGTGTCATCGTCCATACGCATGGGAACCAGATGTCTGCAAAGAGGCAGCGGCGCTTCGGCATTCCCGACACACAGTTTGCCCTACTGGACGGCAGGGAGAGAATGATTACGAAGATGCCCATCCGGCTGCTGACGCTTCAGGCTTTGGACTTGCCCCGGTCGCAGGTGCTGTGGGACATCGGCTTCTGCACGGGCAGCGTGTCCGTCGAGGCACGGCTGCAATTCCCCCATCTCACCATCGAAGCCTTCGAAGTCAGGCCCGATTGCGAGGCAATCATGCACAAAAACATGCGGAGGCACGGCGCACCGGGCATTGGCGTGCATATCGGCGACTTCCTGACGGCCAACCTGGCTGCGCTCCCCGCTCCCGATGCTGTGTTCATAGGAGGGCATGGCGGCAGGCTGGCCGACATCATGCGGCGCGTGCTGACCGTGCTCACCCCCGACGGCTGCATGGTGATGAACAGCGTGAAAGCCCCGAAGGTGACGACAGACAGCCTGCAGCTCTGGAACGATGCCTGTCGCGAGCTGGGCCTCCGTCAGGAATCCCCCTTATATATTCAATGCAACGAACATCACCCCATAACTATTCTGAAATGCAAAAGATAGCCATCATACCCATTAGCGAAACTGGCCGCGAGATAGCCGACACGCTGCGAAAAGAGCTCGGTGGAACCATTATTCAGCGAACAGAGGCCGGACCGCGCTGGCAGCAGTTCGACGGCTTCGTGTTCATAGGTGCCTTGGGCATCTGCGTGCGAACCATTGCGCCATACGTGAGAGACAAGCATGACGACCCGGCAGTGGTCTGCGTGGATAGCCTCGGACAGCATGCCGTATCGGTGCTGTCGGGCCATGTGGGCGGTGCCAACCTCTTGACAGACCGAGTGGCGGGCATCCTGGGGGCTAATGCCGTCGTCACGACACAGAGCGACAACGCCGGACTGTGGGCCCTTGACACCTTCGAGCAGCGTTTCGGGTGGCCCGTGGCCAGCGACATCTACGACATGAACGACTGCATCTTTGCCTTCGTCAGTCGCCAACCTACGGCCTTGCTGCTTGAGGCTCGCGATGCAGGCACCGACTATTTGGAGCGGACGCTGCCCGCACACGTCACCATCATCAGCGACATCAGAGAGGCCGACCCACGGAAATATCGCCTGCTGATCATCGTGTCGCCGTTCATCCGCCATGCACCCGACGGCATGCTGAATCTGCATTTCGTGCCGATGGTGGGTACGGTGGGTTTCGGACTGGCGAACCATCCGGAAGACTACGAGACGATTTACGACGAGATAGACGAGGCTTTTGCCCGCAAGGGCGTGCTGCCCTGCAGCTGCCGCTATTGCACGATTGACGTGAAGCAAGACGAGGAATTTGTGGAACTGCTGGAGGACGAGTACGACATGCGGGTGGAGTTCTTCACCGCCGAGGAACTGTCGCAGGTAGAGGTGCCTCATCCCAGTTCTGTCGTGGAAAAGCATGTGGGCACCCCGAGTGTCTGCGAGGCGGCCGCCATCTTGGGTTCAGGCCACGGCAAGCTTGTCGTACCCAAGGTGAAGGGCAAGAACTGGACGGCGGCCCTGGCCATCGGTCGTGAGCATCTGCGCATCCAGGAAGGGTTCGTCGAGATAGTAGGAGCCGGACCGGGCGACCCGGACCTCATTTCCGTGCGTGGGCGGAGGATGCTGGAGCAGGCCGACCTGATACTCTATGCCGGCAGTCTGGTGCCGGAGGCACTGACGCGCTGCCATAAGCGGGGAGCCGTGGTGCGAAGCAGTGCCGGCATGACGCTGGAAGAACAATGCGCACTGATGAAGCAGCACTACGACCGGGGGCACTTCATCGTCAGACTGCATACTGGCGACCCATGCATCTTCGGCGCTGTCCAGGAGCAGATGGCTTATTTCGACAGACAGGGCATGCACTACCACATCACGCCGGGCATCTCGTCGTTCCAGGCTGCTGCTGCCGAGCTGCAGAGCCAGTTCACCATTCCCGAGCGCACGCAGACCATCATACTGACTCGCGGCGAGGGGCGAACCCCCATGCCCGACCGCGAAAAACTGCCCCTGCTGGCACGGAGCCAATCTACCATGTGCATATTCCTTTCGGCAGCCATTGTAGATGACGTGCAGCGGGAGTTGCTGCAGGAATATCCGGAGGATACGCCGGTGGCTGCTTGCTACCACCTGACGTGGCCCGACCAGCAGATATTCCGTGGGCAGCTGAAAGACCTGGCCCGCATCGTACGTGACAATCATCTGACGCTGACCACCATGATCGTGGTGGGCGAGGCCATCGGCAACAGGCAGGGCTTATCCGAACTGTACTCCAAGCATTTCACCCATCTCTTCAGACAAGGCGAGGCATGATACTGCTTTTCGGAGGTACGACGGAGGGGCGCAAGGCCGTGGAGGTGCTGGAGGAGGCCGGCACACCGTATTATTATAGTACCAAGACGGGCGAACAGGCCGTTGCCTTGCACTACGGGCAGCGCGTGGACGGAGCCATGGATGCTGACATGATGCAGCATTTCTGCAGTCAGCATGGCATCCGTCTCCTGGTTGATGCCGCCCATCCCTTTGCCGCCGGTCTGCACCAGACGGTCATCATGGTGGCCGGACGACTGTCGATTCCCGTCGTGCGCTATGAGCGCATCTATCCGCCCCGTTCTGCCGACATACTATGGATTGACGACTATAGCCAGATTCCACGCGACATCCACACCTTGCTGGCTACTACCGGCGTGCAGAGTATCCGGAAGCTGCGACCTCTTGAAGCCTATGGGATGACGATATACTACCGCATCCTGAAGCGGCAGTCGTCCATCCGCCTGGCACATGAACAGGGCGTACCGGACAGCAGAATCTGCTACTACGAGGATGCCGACAGCATGAATCTGCATGCCGATGCCGTCTTGCTGAAAGAGAGCGGACTGTCGGGGGGATTCGCTGAGAAGGTGGATGCCGCCAGGGCAAGAGGAATGCGCATCATCGCCATCAAGCGTCCGGAAAGTATGGCTCATGATGCTGTGGTGGACGGCCCCTACGGTCTGCGGAGGGCGGTGGAGCGGCTGTTGCCGGCATTCTTCCCCTTGCATAGCGGATTGACTACGGGCACGTGTGCCACGGCGGCTGCGGTGGCTGCCATGCTGCAGCTGCGTGGCAAGAGACCATCGGAAGTGCCGGTCTTGCTGCCTGACGGCGAGACGCTTCAGGTGGCGGTGGGCTATGGCGGCGGCCATGCCTATTGCATGAAGGAGGCTGGCGACGATCCGGATGTGACGCAAGGCCTGGAGATTCGTGCGACGGTTTGCCAAACCTCGGCTCCGGCAGACCATATTGTGTCGGCTCCGGTAGAAGGCGAACGGGTAATCATTGCCGGTGGCGAGGGCGTCGGACGCTTCACGCTGCCGGGCTTCGACTATCCTCCTGGTGAACCGGCCATCAACAAAGTACCGCGTGAGATGATTCGCAGGAATCTGGACATGCTCATCGGCGATGCCGACAGCAGGCAGGCTGACGGTAGTAAGCAATGGATTTGTACCATCTCCGTTCCCCACGGAGCCGAGGTGGCCCGCCGCACGTTCAATCCACGGTTGGGCATAGAGGGGGGTATCTCGATTCTCGGCGTGTCAGGCATAGTGAAACCTTTCTCGGAGGAGGCTTTCGTCGGCAGCATCCGCAAGTGCATGCAGGTAGCGAAGGCCAGCGGTTCGCAGCGGGTGGTGCTGAACAGCGGTGCTAAGAGCGAAGGGTTCTTGCGGCAGGCCTATCCTGACCTGCCTCCGCAGGCTTTCGTGCAATATGGCAACTATATAGGCGAGACGCTGCGTATGGCTGACAGTCTTCATTTCCCTCGTGTCACGCTAGGGGTCATGCTGGGCAAGGCGGTAAAACTGGCCGAAGGGCAGTTGGACACGCACAGCAGGAAGAGCGTGATGAACCGTGACTTCGTGGCTGGTCTGCTCGACGAGGCGCATTGCGCAACAGACCTGAGCAGCGTCACCTTGGCCCGTGAGCTGTGGGAGAAGATACCGGCCGAGAGGCTTGACGACTTCTGCCGGGCGGTAATTGGCCATTGCCTGAAGCACTGCCGGTCCTTAGTGCCCCGAAGCAGTCTCACTATTCTGCTGATTGCCGACGACGGAACAATACACTCGCTATGACGGGAGCCCCCACCAAGGCGGTGACCGAGTTGACGGGCAGCGCCCCCTCAAAACCCGGCATGCGGGCAATGAAATTGCACAGCAGGGCCAAGACGGCGCCGCAAAGGGCCGTGGTGGGCATCAAGATGCGGTGGTCGCTGGTTCGGAAGATGGCTCGTGCCAGATGGGGCACCGCCAGACCGACGAACATGATGGGGCCGCAGTAGGCTGTCACGATAGCCACCAACACGCCCGACGAGACGATGACCAGCATGCGGCTGCGGCGGATGTTCAGCCCCAGGTTGGCGGCATAGTGGTCGCCAAGCAGCAGCAGGTTCATGGTTTTCGCCAGCAGGCAGCTCAGCGGAATGAGCACGGCCATGACGACCACGAACAGCACCATCTCATCGCCGCTTACCCGAGAGAACGACCCTAACCCCCACACCACGAAGGCTTTGACATCTTCTTCGGGTGACAGGAACTTCAGCACACCGATGATGGCATTGGCCAGATAGCCTATCATGACGCCAATGATTAGCAGCGTGACATTGCCCTTCACCCGCTGGCCTATCCATACGATGAGCAGCAGCACGGCCAGGGCGCCCACAATGGCTGCCACCGACATGGCTGCGTCGCCCAGATAGCCCAGTCGCGATAGAGCCACACCGCCGATTCGGCCCGACAGCAGCACGACAAAGGCCACACCGAGTGCCGACCCGTTGCTGATGCCTAATACCGACGGACCGGCCAGCGGATTGTGGAAGACGGTCTGCATCTGCAGTCCGCTGACGGCCAGTCCTGCTCCGGCGGCTATGGCGGTCAGCACCTGGGGCAGGCGCGACTTCCAGATGATGTTCTGCCAGATCTCGTTCACCTCCTCGCCGGCCAGTATGCGGCAGATGTCAGCGACGGGTATGACTACCGAGCCGATGAGCAGGTTGACAATCGTCAGCACGGCGATGGAAACCAGCAGCGTCAGTGTCAGGGGTAGCGTATGCTTCATTGCAGCAGTCTGTAGAACGTGGGCTGATAGTCGGCTTCTACCAGTTCAGGATGGAAAATGGCCACGAAGTCCTTCAGCAGCACGTCGGGCTGCACGGGCGAAATCTCGTAGTAGGGAGTTTGCTTCATGTTGCAGTAAATGACCTTCCGCTCTTTGAAAGCCTTGAACAACTCGTTGCGGGGTTCGCTGCTCTTCAGCGCGTCGTACGAGAAGTCGCCGGGATAGCTGTTCAGTATGCGCCAGTAGTCGGCATGGGCTGCCAAGGCATACATCTTCTCAAACTCCAGGTTCTCGCCGGCCGTCTCGTCGTCGTTGACCACATAGTCGGCGCCGGCGTCACGGAAAATCTGTGCCAGATAGTTGCGCCCGCCCACAGCGTGCCAGGTGCCGTAGTGCATCTCGCCGCTTGTCACCGTGGGGCGATTACCGACATGCTGCGTCTTGGCCTTCAGCTCGTTGTAGCGCTGCTCGATGCCGGCGAACACCCGGCAGGCCTCTCTCTCCTTGCCGATGAACATGCCCACCAGCTTGACCCATTCGGCCTGGCCCAACGGGTCGAGTTCCTTGTAGCCCAAGTGGGGCACCAGGGGGATGCCTGTCTCGCGAATGGCATCGTAGCCGCCGCGCTTGAAGGGCGATATGAAGATGACATCGGGATTGGCGGCCAGCACCATTTCCGTGTCGAAGTTGCCCTCCATGCCAATCTTCACCATGCGGCCGTCCTTTACCCGCTGCAGAATGTCCTTGTTGAAAAGATTCTTCGTGCCCGTCAGGCCCTTGACGATGTCGTGGGCATCAAGGGCCGTGAAGTTCGACAGCTGAAGGGCGGTCATACAGATGGTGCTCCGAATGGGCACTACCACCTTCGTATAGCCTTCTGGAGCAGTAGCGCCTTGTCGGGATACCAGCGCAAAGTGGTAGTCGTCGCCTATGTCAACGAGCCTGACGCCCGCACTGTCTTTCACTTGGTATCCCTTGGCATACCGTGGGGCCGCCAGGCTGTCGGCTGTTTCAGCGTCGCTTGCTGCCTTGCTCTTTTTTTGCTGGCACGATGTCAACGGGAGTAGTGCCATACATGCCATGCAAGCAACAAAAAGTCGTTTCGTGATGGGTTTGATGTTAACAGTCATATTAAATTAATGTGTGTTTGATGTTTTGAATGTTTCTTTTGTCCCCGGGAGTGCTAATCAACGGGTATCACGCGAATGCACAGCTCGTCCATCTGGTATTGCGCGTCCATCTCGCTCAGCTGGCGGCGCAGCTGGCTGATGTTGGCCGTGTTGCGGCGGTCCATCATCCGGCGCAGCGTGTCGTAGGCCTCGTCGCTGCGGCCCAGTCGGCGCAATATTTCGGAGCGCAGCAGGTTCAGCCCCCATTGCAGGCCGGCGTTGTGACTGCCGTGCAGCTGTCGCTCCATGTCGGCGGTGGCTGCCAGGGCACCGTGGTAGTCGCCCGTGGCCAGGCGGTATTCGGCGATGGCGCGGTAGGCTTCATAGACGGAGTGCTCGGTGCCCGAGGCCAGCTTCTGCTCGATGGTGCCGATGATGGGGGCGGCCTGTCGGGGCTTGCCGCGGTGTATCAGCATCAGGGCCTCGGTGTTCTGCAGCTGGTCGGTCAGCAGTTTGCAGACCTGTGGCGACTGCTTGTCGAGGTTCAGCCGCCGGGCTATTCGCTTGGACTCGTCGATGATGCGCTGCTGTTCATCGTAGTTGCCGGTCAGTTCGAGCATGTAGGCATAGATGTAATAGAAGGTGAGCACGTCGCGGTTCTCCTTCTTCAGGCGGCGCATGGTGTCGATGCTCTGGCGCAGTTGGCGCACGGCCTCCTGGTGGTCGCCGATGTAGCCGTATATCCAGCCCGTCTGGGCCTGCACCATGGCGCGCCCGTAGGCATGGTAGTGGTCGGTGGCGAAGCGGTACAGCTGCTGGCACTCGCGCAGGCAGACACTGGGATTGTTGTCGAGCATGAGGCGCATCTGTATGGCCAGGCTGGCCACGTAGTAGTAGTGCTCCCACTGGCGGTTGTCGGCCAGCAGGCCCAGGGCCTCGGCCTTGTGCGTGAGCACGCTGTCGGTCTTTTGCTCGTAGCCCCAGTGGGCAAACTGCTCGTAGATAGAGTCTCCTTGCTCGCGGCTGGCGGCTTGTGCCGTGAGGGACATCAGCGTCAAGACGGCAAGAAGTGGTAATGTCTTTCTGAGTGTCAGCATATCGTGTTAATAGCGTTGAGACCACCCTTCGGCAGTCGTGTTAATCGAGTTCGGGCCACCCGTCGGGGGTCCAGCGGATGGGGCGTTGTATGAGGATGGACGCTCCGTTGTGGGCGGTGCTGTAGCCGTGGCAGATGAAGATGTCCTGCCCGTCAATATGGTAGGCGGCACAGTGGCCGGCGGCTTCGTAGTTGGTCTTGTCGCCCTCAAGGAAGATGGTGCCGCCACCCTTGAGCATGTCGTTGCCGTTGCGGTCGAGATAGGGGCCTGCTACGTGGCGGCTGCGCCCTACGGCCACGCGGTAGTTGCTCTTCGGTCCGCGGCAGCAGTAGTCCCACGACACGAAGAGGTAGTAGTAGCCGTCGTGGCGGAACACGAAGGGCGCCTCGATGGCGTTGCGCCCGGCATATTTCGATGTGGGGTTGGGAGCCATGGTCTTGCAGGCAGGGTCGTAGCGGCGGGCGATGGTGCGGGGCCGCTCGCCCGGGGCAATATGCATGGTGGTGTCCAGCCGGGCTATCTGTATGCCGTCCCAGAACGAGCCCCACAGCATCCAGGGCTGGTCGCTGTCGTCGATGACGAAGCAGGGGTCGATGGCGTTCCAGTTGTCGCGCTTGGCGCGTGACGCCACGATGCAGCCCTCGTCGCTCCATACGGCGTTGCGCAGCGAGCCGGTGCTGAGCAGTCCGATGGCCGACGTGTTCTTGCCGAACGTGGAGCAGCTGTAGGCCAGCCACCAGCGGTTGTGCCACCGGATGACGTCGGGGGCCCACACATGGTTGGTGAAGCCCGGCACGGAGTCGGTGGTCCAGCGGGGAATGACGGTCATCAGCGGCTGGCGGCTGACAGTCCACATCTTGCGGTCGCGCGATGTCAGGTGCTGCAGGCCGTGGCCGGTGGCAAAGAGGTGGTATGTGCTGTCTTCGTAGGCCATCACGGGGTCGTGGACCATGGGTGTCTCGGTCTGGAAGTTGCGCCATGAGCGGTGCTGCGGTTGCTGGCTCTGTGCAGCGAGCGTGACCGTCAGCAGGACGGTCAGGGCGATGAGGCTTTTCTTCATGTTCGGGTGTAGATTCTTTTTAAAAGAGGGCTACCTGCCTGACCTGTCCCGGCGGCATGCTCCGTGTATGACAGGTCGGACAGGTAGCATCTCTTATTGGGTTTTGCTATTTTGTAGCGTGGCTTACTTCACCAGCATCTTCTTGCCGTTCTCGATGACCACTCCCTTGTAGGCAGCATCTACCTGCTGTCCGGCCAGGTTGTAGCGCACACTGGCGGCGGCACTGTTGGCAGCCTTCACGGTCTGGATGGCGGTGGGCAGCTTTTCAACGATGTCGAGGTGGCAGCCTTCGGCCAGCATGCGAATTGTCATGTCGCCGGTGGCGAAATCGTCGCTGGTAGTTTCTGTGGTCTCTGTCATTACCTTGCCTGTCTTTGAGGTTTGCTTGGCTACCACGGTGAGCTTGTTACCGCTACGGGTGGCGGTCAACTCGACGGCAGCTCCGTCCATGTCGTACTTGAAGGTGCTCCAGTCGTAGCCATCTACTGTACATTTAGTAGCATCCCAATATGCACCCCATCCAAAGTTGTCGCAGCGCACGTCAAGGTACTTGTCGTCTTTCTGCATCTCGAAAATCCAGTTATACCAGTTGGCAGCCTTGTTTGAGTAGTTGTAGAAACTGATGGTCTTTGAACTCTCGGGAGCCAGCGTGAAGTCCTGGCTACGACCGGCAAATAGTGTGGAATTGTCAATATCACCAACCAGGATGCCCTGAACAGCGGGGTCGACCTCTGAGTCGGCAATGACAGCACTGTTCAGCGTGAGTTCAGCCTTGTCGGCCCCAAATGTAATGCTCATGTCCTGAGTACCATCGCCGCAGTTGTCCATCACGAAATACTGGCCCCAGATGGCATCGGAAAGCGTGGGTCGGATGTCAGCCAAGACGCGGATTTCCTTATCGACACGGCTGATGGTTAATTTCACATTGGCACCGATGAGGTCAGTAGCCCACTTGGCATCATCGTGAACCCAGAAGTTGCACTTGTACCATGTACCGGCGGGAGCAGCAGTTGACTTTGTATTGTCATCCCATTTGCCCTCAGTGACAGCATAGCCCGTAGGCTGCATAAAGAAGTGCTCAGTATCACCAGACTTGGCCATGGTAATCCATCCAAACCAGGGCTCGGCAGCTCTTTGGTTGACTATAAAGTCGAAAGTGATCGACTGGTTGGGTGCCAGTGTATACACTTTGTTGGCATCGCCCCATCCTTTTTCAAGAGAACCGATAATTTCAGCCTCTGCCATGGCGGCAGCACTGCACAGCATGACAGCTGCGATAAGCGTAAAGATTTTTTTCATAATCAAAAATGTTTAAGTGAATAATTAATGAATGTTTGAAATGTGTTTGTATGTATTAACGATAACATATTCCGTCAGCGGCAGAATGGCGTCGCAGCCATCTGCCCCTGACGGATGAAGTGTTTAGCGTTTCTTGCCCCAGTAGGTCTTGATGCCGTTGATGCCGGCATAGACCAGGGTGTGGCGGCGCGGCGAAGCCTCCCAGTCGCACTCACGCGACACCTTCAGCTTGACACCGTTGGCGGTCAGCGTGTTGGTCTGCGGGTCGAAGCTCCACTTGCCTCCCTTCCAGATGCCTGACGTGATGCTGCCGTCGGCATCGAACATCATGTCGCTCGACGACTTCTGGTTGCCTTGGCTGTAGCCCAGGTCGATGTGCTCCCAGACGCCGATGATGTCGTCGGCGGTAATCTCAGCCTGCGGCACGGCGGCATAGCGCTCGGGCATGACGAGGGGCCAGCCGTTGTCGTCCCACACGATGCGGCGCACACCGCCCAGCATGACGGCGTTCGACGCGTTGCCGGGATAGTTGCCGGGGAAGCGCTGCTGCGAAGCATAGTACCAGTTGCCGTTGCCGTCTTCCCATACGGCGCAGTGGGAGATACCTACCCAGCCGTAGTCGCCGTAGAACTTGTAGGGGTGGGTGACGATGGGGAAGGCATTGGCACCGTTGGTGACGTTGGCTCCGTCGATGCCGGAGTACGGGCCGTCCACGCGGGTGGAGCGTACCACGCGGGTGTTATACGCAATGTCCAGACCGTCGTAGGCCATGAACAAATAGTAGTAGCCGTCGTGATAGACAATCTCCGGACCCTCGGAACCCTGCCAGCGTGCCCATGTTCCAGAGGCCACGCGGGTGTTGATGCGCTTGCCGTAGCCGTTAGCTTCCAGCTCGGTGGCGTTAGCTGCCCAGGGCTTGCCTAAAGGATATACCCATTCACCTTTTTCATTTTGGTATTTATGCTCTACAGCATATTTCGTGTATCCGCTCTCCGGGTCGAGCTGAACGATGGCGAAGCCGCTGTGCCAAGAGCCGTAGGCCAGCCAGTGCTCACCCTCGGGGGTGATGATGAACGTCGGGTCGATGGCGTTGTAGCGGAAGTAGGCAGAGCCGTAGTCGCCGTCAATCTTGGAGCGGTTCCAGTTGGTGCCACGGTCGGAGGCAGAGCAGATGACCATGCCCTTGTCTTCCCACTGGCCGGAGGCGGGGTCGGCGGTCTCCATCATGCCGATGAAGGCACGCTCGGTCCATGATTTGTCGAAGTTGGCGGCATCGCGGCTTGACTTACCGGTCTTGATGAAGTTGTCGAGTCCGATGGCGTAGTACATGCGGTACAGGCCGTCGCGCACCTTGCGGGCGCACGGTGCCCAGTAGAGGTACTGCGGGTCGGTGATGGCGGGCAGTCCTAACTCAGTGCGGTAGGCGTTGGCCTGCTCCAGCACCCATGCCGGGGTCTCCATCATGCAGCTCGGCGCACCGAGGTACTCCCAGTCGATGAGGTTCTTCGAGCGGCGGCCGTGGAAGTGGCCCTTGCCGGCACCCATGCTGGCATTGCCGTAGGAAGCGTCGGTCTGGTACATGTAGTAGTAGCCGTCTTCAGCCAGGAATACCGTCGGGTCGTGAACGTTGGCCAGGTTCCACTGGTCGCGGTAGTTCCATCCGGAGATGCTGCGATAGTCGTCAGCATAGGTGGGAGCCTTCCACTCGTCCAGCTCGTCCAGTCCGCTGCGGGCCTTGGTGGTAAACGAGATCTCGTTGGCCGAATAGAGTGTCTGTGCCTCGGTCATGGCGTAGGCACGGGCATAATAGGTGGTGGCGGGAGCCAGACCGGTCAGACTCAGCGTGAAGTCGTTGCCGGTGGCCATGGCGTCGTGGTCGTTGATGGTGGGCATGCTGTGCGTGGCATAGCAGATACCCTTGCGGAAGATGCCGCCGCCGCTCACCGATGCCGAAACGCTGACGGAACTGGAGGTGATGTTGGTGATGGTGACCGTGGGGGCGATGACGACGGGTGTGCCGTCGCCTGCCGATGTGTTGGTCACGTCGTCGCTACAGGCCGTCATCAGCAGGCCTGCAACACCGGCGAAGAGAATATGAAATAGTTTCTTCATTATCTTGATGTTTGATGGTTCGTATGTTTGTGTACTAACTCATAGTATGTACGTGTTTACCAGCCAGGGTTCTGGCCCAGGTTGGGGGCACGCTTCACCTCGTTGTTGGGAATGGGGAAGAGGTAGTTCTTCGGCGAGTTGAACACGCGGGTGTCCACCGTCTCGGCACGACCGTATGTGAAGGGCAGGGGGGCCTGTACGTCGATCTTCACACCGTAGAGGTTGAGCAGCTGCTGGTAGCGGGGCTTCGTGGCCTCGTTGGCCAGGGTGACACCCTCGTAGGCCTTCCAGCGGCGCAGGTCCCACATGCGGTGGTCTTCGAACGCGAGCTCGATGCGGCGCTCGTTGCGGATGCGGTCGCGCAGCTGTTCCTTGCTGAGACCGGCGAAGTCGGGCATGCCGGCACGCTGGCGAATCTGGTTGATGTACTGGTAGGCAGCCGTCGGACCCTCGGCCTCGTTGATGGCCTCGGCAGCGTTGAGCAGTATCTCGGTGTAGCGGAAGACGGGCCATCCGTGGGGATAGATCTCGCCCTGCTTACAAGAGATGTTGTTCACCCATTTCTTCAGGTAGTAGCCCGTATAGGTGCCACCCATCGACGATTTGTAGTCCACGCCGGGGGCACCCTCTTTCGAACTCATGTCGAGTTTGCGCTGCTCCGAGTCGTCGGCACGGCCCCATGTCATGCCGTGGTAGAACACCAGCTGGGCCAGACGCGGGTCGCGGTTGTCGTAGGGATGCTGCTCGTCGTAGCCGCTACCGGCCTCGTCGATGGTCATGCCGTTAGCCATCTCGAAGCAATCCACGAAGTTCTGCGTCGGGTTGGTACGTCCGGCACCGCTGAAGCTGCCTGTAAAGCCGACGGGCAGGAATACCTTCTCGATCTGGTTGGTATACCACACACTGCGGGCCAGAATGAGTTCGGGGTTCTGCACGGGGTTGACCACCGTCTCGCGATAGACATCGTCGCCGGGGTTGCCAGTGTTGTAGAGCTTGTAGGGCTGACCGGCCACGTCGTTGGCATTGATGAAGTCAAGAGCAGCAGTAGCAGCATTATCCCAGAGATTGTCATCCGCAGGGTTGTAATCGGTACTATTGTATTTATCGTTATTCAGAGCCGAGGCGCGGTAGAGGGCTGCACGGCACTTCAGGGCATAGGCCACAGCACCGCTGACTCGGCCCCAGTTGGCGGCCTGGTTCTGGTAGTGGAAGGGCAGTGCGCCACTGTTGATGATCTCGTCGCACTGGCCCATCACCCATTCCAGGGCTTGCGGGGCCGGTGTGCGGCTGATGTTCATGTCGTCGTCGGCTTCAAACACGTCGGTGATGATGGGAACGGCACCGAACCAGCAGATGAGGTCGAAGTGGAAGATGGCACGCAGCAGCTTGGCCTCGGCCATGTAGCGGTCGAACAGGCGGTTGTCGTCGCCGGTGGCACTGCTGTTACCCACCACGGAGCTCTTGGCATTCTTGATGAACTGGTTGCACTTGCGGATGCCGTAGAGATCGACGTTCCACTGGCCCAACAGCGGGTGGTCGGCAGAGGTGTAGCCATCGCTGGCCACCTTGGTATAGTAGTGCAGACCCCACGAGGTGACGGCATTGTCGGTGATGCAGTCGCGCGAGGCTCCGGTGAACTGGTCGTCGGTGAGCGGTGCAAAGCCGTCGGGCAGGTTGGTATAGATGTTGGCCAGGAAGCCACGTGTCTCTTCGGAGTTGTTGAAGACCTTCTCTTCGGACAGCGAGGCATCATACTCCTTGTCTAAGTCGCAGGAGGTCAGCGCGGCCGTTCCGCAACCGATGAGAGCCACGGCAAAGATATGTTTTATGCTTTTGGTAATCATAATTCTTTATTTCTAATGACTGTTTAAAATGCTACGTTGACACCGAACGAGAACGAGCGGGTCTTCGGGTAGGCCCAGATGTAGTTGGTGGGGTTCTCCGGGTCGAAGCCGTTCTCGAAGTGGCTCCATGTCTTGATGTTGTAGGCGCTGAAATAGACGCGGCACTTCGACATGTAGAGCTTGGCAATGAGTTTCTTGGGCAGCGAGTAGCCTACCTCGATGTTGCGCAGCGACCAGAAGTTGCCACTCTGCAGCCAGATGTCGCTGGTGTTGTAGGGGTAGTTGCGGTCGATGTCGCTGAACGTGGTCGAGAGGCGCGGATACTCGGCGTTGATGTTGCGCGGGTCGGTGGGGTCGTCGGTGTAGTAGCCCCAGGTCTTGGTCACCTCGTGGGTGGACGTGCCGCCCCATCCGAAACCGTAGTCCATGTTCTCACGGCACTCCACGGTGCGGTTCAGATATCCGGTGAAGATAGCACGGGCATCGAAGCCGTACAGCTCGAAACCGATGCGGATATTGGGGATGAGCTCGGGGATGCGGGTGTTCGAATAGCCCGAGGGCACCTGGTCGTAGGTGTCGATGATGCGGTCGCCGTTGGCATCCTTGAACACGGCGTTACCCAGCTTATAGACACCGGCAGCGTGATACGGATACTTCTCCGGGTGGTCGATGGCGTCCTGGTGGCTGGTGGGGATGCGGGCAGGGTCGCTGGCCCACTGGTCGAGCTCGAACATGTAATACTGGCCGATGCGCTGGCCGGTCTTGGCCTGGTAGGCGTAGTCGGGTGTCAGTTCGTCCATCTCGGTAATCTTGTTGCGGTTCCATGTCAGCATACCCTCTACGAAGTAGCTGAAGTGCTTGCCGATGCTGTTGCGGTGGCCGAGCATCAGCTCGAAGCCACGGGTCTCAGCCTCGCCGTAGCTGTCCTGCGGGGCAGCCAGACCGAAGAGGGTGGGGATGGTGGAGCGGTCAACGAGAATCTGCGAGCGGTACTCCTTGAAGAGGTCGAACTGTCCGTAGAACTTCTTGTGCCACAGGTCGAAGTCGATACCGAGGTTCCACATCTTCGACACTTCCCAGATGTTGTTGGGGTTGCCGGCGGTAGCCTCGTAGGAACCCTCGGTGTAGCTCTGGCTGGTACCGAAGTTGTAGCCGCCGCCGGTGGCGAAGGTGCTCTGGTAGGGATAGCGCTGCCAGCTGTTGGTGGTCATGCCGGCCTTACCCCACGAGGCGCGTACCTTCAGCAGGTCGAACAGCTTGAGGTTCTTGATGAACGGCTCCTCGCTGGCCACCCAGCCGACGCTGACGCCGCCGAAGGTGTCCCAGTTGTTCTCGGGGTCGAAGTTGTCGCTGCCCATGTAAGAGAAGTTGCCGCTGACGATGTAACGGTCGTTGTAGGCGTAGGTGGCCTGTGCGTTCCACGAGATGTTGCGCCACGACGAGTTCTGACCGCGTACCACATTCTGATAGGTGCGCAGGAAGGCCTGTGCGTCAACGAGGTGCTTGCCGAAGCGGCGGTTATAGCTCAGTCCGAAGCGGGTGTTGACATTGTAGTAATACTCACGCGGGCTGGTGGTGGCTACGGGCAGTGCCTTGAACGTACGCATACGCTGGTAGGTGTACTGGTCGGGCGATGTGACGTTGCTGTTCTGGAAGTCATACGAGAACACGTTGATGTCGGCCTGCTGCACCTTCTGGAAGGTCTCGTAGGCATCGAAGCTGACCACGGCATGGGCTTTCAGGCCCTTCACCAGCGAGCCGAGGTCGCCGGTAGCGGTGACGGTGGTGTAGAGGTTGCGGCGGCGGTTCTGCTCGATACCACGTCCGGCAATCTGGGCGGCACCGTTCTTCGAGTCGTTGGCCGTAGGCATGAAGAACTCGCCGTTGGGACAATAGACGGGATAGATGGGCAGGTTCTCACCGGCACCCCATGTGAAGAGGTTCCAGATGTCGATACCGGGCTGCAGGATGTTGTCGATACGTCCGCCGAGGTCCAGTCCGACGGTGAGGAACTTGTTGATGTTCAGGTCCACGTTGACACGCAGGTTGAAGCGGTTGAGCACCTGCTGCGTGCTGTAGTCTTCGTTATACTCCGTCCACTTCTTGTCGAACAGGCCCTCCTGGCGCAGGTAGGAGAACGACACGTAGTAGCGGGCACGGTCGTTACCGCCCGACATCTGCAGGTTGGTGCGATACATCGGGGCAGCGTCGCGCAGCATGGTCTCGTGCCAGTTGGTGTTGAAATAGTGGTAGCGGTCCATGCCCTGCAGCGGCTCACCGTTGCACACCTTGCGGTACTGCTCGATGTCGTAGTCGGTGTACATGGGGCTTAGTCCGTCGAGATAGCGAGCCTGGTTGTACGTCAGCGCATAGTTGTAGGAGTTCTGCGTCTCGGGAATACCGGCATTGGTCTGGAAGCCCACCTCCTGTGTGAAGTTGATTTTCAGCTTGCCGGCCTCGCCGCGCTTGGTGGTGACGAGGATGACACCGTTGGCACCGCGCATGCCGTAGATAGACGTGGCGGCGGCATCCTTCAGCACGGTGATGCTCTCAATGGGGTAGGCATCGAGGAACGACAGGTCGCGCTCCACGTTGTCAACAATCACCAGTGGGGCACGGGCGGCAGTGTTCATGGTGCGCACGCCACGGATGTACATCTCCGTCTCCGACCATCCCGGCTCCGACTGGGCCTCGTAGGTCTGCACACCGGCCACGGTGGCGGTGAATGCGTTCTGCAGCACCGTGATGGGGTGCTTCTCCAGCTCCTCGCCGGTGACCACCGAGGTGGCTTCGGTGACGAGTTTCTTGGGCTTGGCCGAGAAGGCCACGGGAGCCAGCAGCTCGTACTCGTCCTGCAGCTCCAACTTCACCTCGAAGTTACCGCTGAAGTCGGCCTTCTTGCGGGCCTGCTTGTATCCTAAGTAATCGACGAACACCTCGTCGGTGGGGTCCACCTTCTTCAGCTCGAAGTTGCCCTCCTCGTCGGTGAGTACCATCTTCAGGCCTTCGCCCAGGTTCACCATGGCACCGACGACTGGCTGCCCCTCGCTGTCCACAACGCGGCCTTTCAGCGTGCGGCCTGGCCCGGCGGCAAAGGCCGTCTGGGCGGTCATGGCAATCAGCAGTGATGCTATACCTTTTATAATATGTTGTTTCTTCATAATATTCTGTATTACTTTATTCGTTCATACTATTACCAGTTAGGATTCTGGAAGCCGGTCTTCCAATACTCGCCCTCGGGGATGGGGTAGAGGTACATGCGGTCCTCGAAGACACGCTTCTGGGCCACCTTGCGGCTGTAGCGTCCGTTGTGGGCGATGTCCATGCCGATGATGTCGCGCGAGAGGGCCTCGCGGGCCACGCCCCAGCGGCGCACGTCCCACCAGCGGTGCTCTTCGAAGGCCAGCTCCACGGTGCGCTCCTTGTGTATGAAGTTGCGCATCTTCTCCTGCGAGTCCAGGTCGGTGCGGCTGCTCATGTTGCCGGTGATGCCGCCACGGTGGCGCACCTCGTCGAGCAGGTTGTTGATGGTGGTGCGGTTGCCATAATAGTCCACCTCGTTGAGTGCCTCGGCATAGTTGAGCAGGATTTCGGCATAGCGGATGAGAATCCAGTTGCGATAGCTCACGCCGCTGTGGTTGTTTATCAGGATGGCCTCGGGCATGTACTTACGCAGGTAGTATCCGGTTGGCGTGGCGTTGGCATTGCCTATGGGGTTGTCGTCGCCGCCACGGATGATGTTCAGCGTGCGGCCGTTCCATGCCGTGCCGTGAGTGAGCACGGTGGCTGCCAGGCGCGGGTCGCGTCCGCCGTTGGGTCGCGAGTCGTCGTAGTAGCTGCCGGTACGGATGTCCGGGCAAGTGGCCGTCGAAGTATAGACGGGAGCACCGGTGGCATCGTAGTCGGTGAACGGCGAGACACCGTTGGCCATGTCGTACATGTCGATGAGGTTCTGGCTGGGGCATGCGCCTCCGTTGCCGCCCTCACCCACGGGCACGTCGATATAGTAGCCATAGCTGCCCCATCCCTGTGCCACGTCGTTGCGGTAGAAGATGACCTCGGGGTTGGCCTCGTTGTGGGCGTTCCTGAGGATGGCGTTTTCGTAGGTGTCGGCCAGCTTGTATGATGTGCCGTAGTTGTCGATGAACTCCTTGGCGGCATCGGCAGCCTGCTGCCATGTCACACCACTCTCGGCAGCATAGCGCGGACTGGCCATGTAGAGCAGGATGCGGCTCTTGAGGGCCATGACCACGGGCTGGTTCACGCGGCCCTCGTTGCCACTCTCATAGCTGGTGCCTTTGTCCATCACCAGGGGATAGGCGGCATCGAGGTCGCTGATGAGGAAGTTCTTGAATTCTACCAGCGTCGGGCGCGTGTTGTAGTTGCTCAGCAGGTCGCCGTCGGGGTTGAGCACTTCCTTGATGATGGGCACGGTGCCATAGCGCAGGAACAGCTCCCAGTAGAACCATGCGCGCAGGGCCATGGCCTCGCCCTTGTAGTAGCCCTTACGCTTCTCGTAGGTGGCCTGGTCGATGTCGGTGGGCTGGGGCACGGTCTCGATGCGCTCCAGCAGCATGTTACACTTACGGATGGCGCGGAAGCGGCTCTCCCACGGGGTGGTCAGCTCGGCAGCTCCGCCGGCGGCATAGTAGTTGCCAATGTTGAAACTGGTGCGTGTGCCCGAGTTCGACACGCTGGTCTCCGCCAGGTCGGTGGCGGCGTCGAGCCAGCTGCCATTGATGCGGCACTCGCCGTTGAGCAGGAAATTATAGGTGTCGAAGTGGAACTGCTCCATGGTCACCCAGTCGCTGAACACCTGTTGGCCGGTGAGCTCGTTGCTGGGCTCCTTGTCGAGGAAGTCGCAGGCGGTCATCGAGAAGGCTACGGCCAGTGCAGCTATACCTTTATATATATATGATTTCTTCATAGTCGTTAATCGTTAGAGGTTAGAATCTGATGTTTACACCCACGTTCACCGTCTTCATGATGGGATACTTGTTCGAGCCGGAGCTCTCCGGATCGACGAGGTCGTCCAGGTGGTCCCATGTGATGAGGTTGTTGGCATTCACGAACACGCGGCACTCGCTCATGGCCAGCCGGTTGATCCACTTCGACGGCAGGTTGTAGCCCAGCTCGATGTTCTTCAGTCGCACGAAGGCACCGTTCTTCAGGAAGAACGAGTTGACGCGCTGGTTGTGGTTGCCGTTGGCATCGTAGTGCAGCAGGGGATAAGAGGCGTTGGCCAGGTTGTAGGCATCGCTGGCGTTGGGGTTCCAGCGTCCCAGGTGGTGCTCCTTGACCTTGCCGCCGTTGACGAAGGCATACATGGCCTCGGCGTCGTAGTAGCGGCTGACGTGGTCAACGCCCTGGAACATCATGGAGAAGGTGATGCCCTTCCACTCGCAGCCTAACGACAGCGAGTAGGTGTTCTCGGGAATATCGCTGTAGCCGATGTATGTCACGTCGCGGTCGTCGATGAATCCGTCGCCGTTCATGTCCTTATACTTCAGGTCGCCCACCTGTGTGTTGCCATAGGTAGAGACGGGCAGCGTACCGCTGAGGATGTCGGCCTGGGTGATGAATCCCTCGCAGACGAGACCCATGAACTGGTTGATGGGCTTGCCGGCCAGACGGCGGTAGGCGGTCTTCAGGCTCGGCTCGTCCAGCTCGTCAATCTCGTTGTGCGAGTGGCTGAAGCTGAGGCCGACGTTGTAGCGGAAGTCCTTGCCGATGGTGTTGGTGTGGCGCAGCTCAATCTCGTAGCCCTGGTTCTTGGTCTTACCGAGGTTGCCGGCAGCCATGGTGACACCCACCCACTGCGGGCGTGTCTGGTATTCGGTCAAGATGTCGTTACGACGCTCGTAGAAGTAGTCGAAGTTACCGCGCAGCAAGCCGTTGAAGAGTGCGAAGTCAACGCCGAAGTCGAACTTGTGGGCGCGCTCCCAGGTGACGTCGTAGTTGGGGTACTGGTTCTCGAAGATACCCGTCTTGCCGGTGGTGCCGAAGTAGTAGTCGTTCACAATCTGGCTCCAGCGCTCTTCGTAGAGGAAGCGCTGTCCGGCGTAGTTGTCGTTACCCACCTGACCGTAGCTGCCGCGAATCTTCAGGTTGTCGAGCCATTTCTTGGTCTTCTCCATGAACTTCTCGTTGCTGACTATCCAGCCGAGCGACATGGCGGGGAAGAAGCCGAAGCGCTTGCCGCTGGCAAAGTTCTCAGAGCCGTTGTAGCCGAAGTTGAACTCAGCCAGGTAGCGGTCGTCGAATCCATAGGTGACACGACCTACGATACCCTGATAGCGCTTGGCCAGGTCGGCCTGGAACCGGTAGTCGTTCTGGTTGTAGAGCACCATGGCGGTGACGTCGTGCTTGCCGAACTTGCGGGCATAGTTCAACTGATACTCCATGTAGAGCTTGTACGTCGTGGTCTGGTCGTCGCCGGCGTAGCCCAGCTCAGAGTCGGTGTTGAACTGGTTGTACGACGACTGCAGCAGGGGCTGTGCCGAGTTGATGAGCTCGTAGGTGGCAAAGGAAGCCGTGAACTTACGGTTGTAGTAGGCATTGTAGTCGAACGACACCATGGCGCGTGCCGACAGGCCCGGGGTAATCCAGTCCATCTTGTAGTTGGCGATGAAGTTGGTCTCGCTGATGGTGTTGGTGGCGCGGTAGAAGCCGGCCTTGGCCAGTCGTGCCACGGGGTTGTCCTGATACTGCGAGTTGCCGGCATAGAGCTGCTTCATGGAGTCGCCGTTATCTACCTGGTAGCTGACGGGGAACAGCCAGCCCGGCGTGTGGTTCAGTCCGTAGAATATCTGCGAGTAGCTGCCGTCGAAGCGCTCGTCGGAGTTAGGCCCGCGACGGTTCTCGAAACGGGTGCCGAAGTTGATGCTGAGCGTGAGGTCCTTGACCAGGTCGAAGTCGAGGTTGGCACGGAATCCGATACGGTTGTACGACTGGTTCGACTTGTTGCCGTACTTGTCTTCCGAGAAGTTCTTGAACAGGCCCTGCTGGTCGTAGTATTCTGCCGACACGTAGTAGCGCATGCGCTTCGTGCCGCCCTGGATGTTGACGTTGTAGCGCATGGCGGGAGCCGAGCTGCGCAGCACGGTGTCGTACCAGTCAACGTTGGGGTAGAGCATGGCGTCGGTGCCGCTCAGCTCGCCGTTCACGCTGCGGCGGAACATGTCGATGTCGCGGGCCGAGAACTGCGAGGGCAGGCCGTCGTTGGCCAGTGCCTCTTCGAGCAGCTTCACGCTCTCGTAGGAGTCCAGGTAGGTGTTCTTGCGCGTAGCCATGCTCCACTGCCAGTTGGCGGTCAGGCTGACGGTAGGCTTCTGGTCCTTACCGCGCTTGGTGGTCACCAGGATGACGCCGTTAGCACCGCGCACACCATAGACGGCGGTGGCCGAGGCGTCCTTCAGCACGGAGATATTTTCAATGTCGTCGGGGGCTATCTGCGAGAAGGGACGCTCGATGCCATCGACCATCACCAGCGGCTGGTTGTCGCCGGCGAACGAGGCGCGTCCGCGGATGAACAGCTGCATGTCGTCGGCACCCGGGGCACCCGATGTCTGCGACGTCACCAGACCGGCCACCTTACCGGCCAGAGCCTGCGACACGTTGCCCGAGGGCGACTTCAGCAGCTCCTTGGTGTTCACCTGGCTGATGGCGCCAATCACACTCTCTTTCTTCTGATGGCCGTAGCCCACGACCACCACTTCCTCGACCACCTGGCGGTCTTCGAGCAGCGTCACGTTCACGGTCTTCTGTCCGTTCACGCGTACGCTCTGGCTGGTGAAGCCGATGTAGCTGAAGCGCAGCGTGGCGTTGGGTTTCACTTGCAGTTTGAAGTTGCCGTCGAAGTCGGTAATCGTACCGTTCGTCGTGCCGGCCTCCAGGACGCTGGCTCCGATGATGCCCTCACCAGCCTCGTCGGTCACTTGTCCGCTGACCGTTATCTTCTCCTGGGCTGATGCCCCTAACGAGAGGAGCACCAGACACAGGGTCAGGAATAGTTTATTGATAGGATTTCTCATAGTCGTTTTATACCTTTAGTTATTGATATACGCTATACAGTGCCTTGATCTGTGCGGCTGTCAGGGCAGCGTTGAAGCACATGATGTCGTCGAACTCGAAGCCGGCATCATTGTCGGCCCAGTCCCAAGCCTGGTTACCGCCGAGGCAGATGTACTTCAGGTCGGCACCGTTGGTGAACAGACCCTTCTGGGTAGTACCAGTAATATCTTCACCTTTGTCATTCTTATATTTCACTGTTGCCGTCCACTCGTTTTTCAGGTCTCCGTCGAAGAACACCTTGGCGTTCTCGCCGTTGAACACCACCGTATAGAGGTGCCAATCCTTGTCGGCCAGCCAGTCGTTGTCGCCGTGATAGAGGGTGTTGACGCCTGCTGTGTTCTGAGCATCGACGTAGTCACACCATCCTGAATTGTTCACCTGCAGCACACCACGGTACTGGCATGCAAACATCGGGAGCGTGTTGGGCACGTTCTTCTGTGTGTAGGCCATGAAGAGCGGAGCCCACAAGTATTCGGCGCTCTCGCCGCACTTCGAGGCGTTCACCCAGAAGCTGATGGTGAGTTGCTCGGTCTCGGTCGAGTGGGCCAGCAGGTCTTCGGGCAGCAGCAGATAGTTCTGTCGCGGAGCCGTCGAGGTGTTGTTGCTGAACACCCATCCGTGGTTGTCGGTCTTCTCAATCCATTCGCCGCTGCCGACGATGGTCAGTCCGCGGTCGGTGGCTTCCTCGAAGGTGTTGCGGTAGTACGGCTCGGGGATGTCGGTAGGAATGGTGCCGCCGCCACCTGCCTTGTTGGAGATAATCTTGTTGATCAGCTCTTCGTCGAGGGCCTGGTCGTACACCACGAAGTCGTCGAAGGCGAAGCCCGGGTCGTTGTCGCCCCAGTTCCAAGCCTGGTTACCGCCGAGGCAGATGTACTTTAGGTCGCCGCCGTTGTTGAACAGGCCGCGCTGGTTCGCACCGTCGCCGCCGTCCAGCTGCCACTCGTTGGCTATCTTGCCGTCGAAATAGACCTTTGCATTGTCTTCGTTGAGCACTACGGTGTAATAGTGCCATTCGTGGTCGGCCAGCCAGTCGGTAGCATCATGGTAGAGCGTGTTTACTCCGGCTATGTTCTGAGCGTCGGTATAGTCGGTCCATCCGGCATTGTTCACCTGCAGCACACCGCGATACTGGCATGCGAACATCGGCCATGTGTTCGTGCCGTTGGCAGGAGCGGCACCGTATGCCATGAAGAGCGGAGCCCACATGTAGGCTGCCGACGGTCCGGCGTTGGTGGCGTTCACCCAGAAGCCGATGGTCATCTGCTGTGTCTCTGCCGAGTGCGACAAGATATGGTCGGGCAACAACAGGTAGTTGGAGCGCGGCGTGGTGGATGCTGCATTCTGGAACACACGGCCGAACTTGTCGTTGGCATCGGTGGTGAAGCTGCCGGCGCCCACGATGGTCAGTCCGTCGCTGCTGTCGAAGTTGTTGAAATAGACGGGGTCGGGCAGCGTGACCACCTTCGTGATCTTAGGCCGCTTGGTATCGCTGGCGTTCATCGTGTTGCGCACCAGGGTGATGCGCTCTACGGAGAGGTCGCCGTTGTTGTCGGAACCGATGATAAGGTAGGGATTGCTGTTCAGCGCAGCCACCAGGAAGGGGTCGGCGGGGTAGGCTACCGAAGCCACCTGCTCGCCGTCGCGGAACACGGTGCATCCCGTAGCGTTGATCTGTACGCCGAGGAAGTGCCACGTGTTGGGCTCCAGCAGCTGTTCGGTGGTGGTCTGCACACTGCCGGTGGCCGTCGGCGTCACCAGCTTGCCGCCCGTGGTGAAGTAGATGGGCTGCGAGCCGTCGCTGCCGGCCAGGGTGAAGATGCGGTCGTCGGCATTCGCGCCGTCGGTCTTTACCCACAGGGCGATGCCTGCTCCGGTCTGCAGCTTGAGGGCTGTCAGCGGGTTGGCCATCGTCGCCGTACCTTGGTTCACGTGAAGCACCTCTGTGTAGAGGTCGTTGTCATAGACGATTTCGGCATTGCCCGTGTGGCCCACGATGAATGGTGCCTCGTCAATGTCTGTCAGCCCCTTCATGCTGAGGGTGCTTGTCGCCTCACGACTCGGAAATACCTGGTTGCCTGCCTCGGGGTCTTGTTCGCCCCAGTCTGTACATCCGGTCGTACAGAAGAGCAGAACCGCCATCCCGGTAAGCACCAAAGAGGATTTCAGATAGTTCATAAGTAACAGTTTTTTTGGTTAGTAATTATTTGTTGTTTGTTAATTGTCGTATAATAGGCCACAAAGTTACGAATTACGCGCGTGAAAAAGGTGGACAAAACGCTTTTTGAGGTGGACAAAACGCGCTACGGCTCCTCTGTGTCGCCTTTATTGTCCACTTCTTTGTAGTTTTTTGGCGATACGCCATATCGCCGGCTGAAGCACCGCGTAAAGTACTTCGGGTCGTTGAATCCCACGCGGTAGGCTATCTCGGTGATGTTGCGGCTGCCGTCGCCTTCGGTGAGCAGCCGCTTGGCCACGGTGAGCCGGTAGTTGCGTATGAAGGCCCCCCCGCTCATGCCCGTCTCTTCGTTGAGGCGCTTGGAGAGCGCGCTCACGCTCATGCCGATGGCCGCCGCCAGCTCGTTGACGCCGAAGTCGCTGTCGTGGTAGTGCTGCTCCATGATTTCGGTGATGCGCTCGACGAACGGCTTCTGCTGCTGCACCTCTTCCTTGTCGGCCTCCACGCTGCGGTGGATGCTCTGCTGCATGCGGACGCGGTTGGCCAGCATGTTCTGTATGTGCTCCTTCATCTGCTCCGGGGCGTCGGCCTCGCTGATGGCCTGCTTGATGGGCTGTAGCAGCCGCTCCGTCTCCTGCTGTTTCCATCGCTCCATCTGCCGGCGGTAGAGCAGGTAGCCGAGGGCGGCCAGCGCCATGACCACGAGCGCGATGAACCACCAGCTCTTGTAGAAGTAGGGGGCCACCGTGATGTCGATGCTGATGGTCTGCAGGGCATCGGGGCTGGACTTGGCGGAGTATCTCACCTCAAGGGTATAGCGGCCGGGGCGCAGACTGGTATATCGCACGCCGTGCTCGCCGGGCTTCAGGGTGGTCCACTCGTTGTCGAATCCGCGCAGTCGGTAGCTGTAGTGCCCCTGGGTGTGGCTGGCGTAGGTGAGCGACGAGAAGTCGATGGCCATAGAGCGGAACGACTCGTGCAGGCGTATGCACGAGGCTTCGGTGATGTCGGCATCGAGGATGTCGCCGTCGATGGCCGTCACCGTCTGGTTATCTACCGTCAGCCGGGTGAAGGTGAGGTGGGGCTGGCGCCGCTCGCTGTTCTCGCCGCGAATCTCGGTCAGCCCGTCCATGCTGCCTAAGTAGATGGCTCCGTCGGGGGCCTTGGTGGCGGAGTTGAAATAGAAGCGCTGGCTGAGCAGCCCGTCGCTGGTGCCGTAGTGTACGAAGGTCTGCGCGTGGGGGGCATAGACCGACAGCCCGTTGGCGGTGGTAATCCACAGGCGGCCCTGGGCGTCCTCGACGATGCCTTTCACGGCGTTGCTGGCCAGTCCGTCGTTGGTGGTCAGACAGGCGAACGACTCGCGGCCCGTCTGCTTGTCCACCCTGCGGCGGTAGATGCCGTAGCCGTTGGAGCCAAGCCAGAGGGTGCCGTCGCGCGTCTGGCAGAAACAGCATATCTTGTCTTGCAGGGCGGACGCGGGCTGGTCGAGCTTGGCGGACAGCAGTCGGTGGGCGAAGTGGCCCTGGCGGTCGCGCCCTTTCTTCAGGTCGATGATGCAGGCTCCGTGCATGTAGCCCATCCACAGCATGCCGTCGCGGTCGATGAGTGCCCCGATGCAGCCGCGGATGGCGTTATGGCCGGCAAAGGGCACAGCGATGGTGGCGGTCTGCGGGTCGTAGGTGTAGATGCCCTCGTTGGAGCCTATCCACAGCAGGTGGTTCTGCCGGTCGTAGGCCATGGCGCCGATGTGGCTCACCTGTTGCTGCAGGGGCGGCGGCAGGTGGATGGCCTGTATGGCGGCCCCTTGTCCGGGCGTCGGCATGACGTTCAGGCCGCCTCCCCAGGTGCCTATCCACAGCTGGCGGTGCTCGTCGGGCACGATGACCGACACGGAGTTGTGCGACAGTCCGGAGTTGGCCGTCGTCCAGTGGTCGAAGCTGTTGCCGCTGCCCTTGCGGTTCAGCCCGCCCTCGACGGTGCCCACCCACACGGTGCCTTCACGGTCGGCATAGATGGCATTGACGGGGTGTGGCGACAGCGACTCGGCACGGCTGTCGGAATGGCGGTAGTTGAAGAGCACCAGCGGGTTGGGCGATGTCTTGACGATGCCTGCCGTCTCGGTGCCTATCCACAGCTGGCCGTCGCGTGCCAGCAGGCAGTGGACGAAGTTGCTGGGCAGGGGCTGGCGGCTGGAGCCGGTGTCCCAGTGGGCAAAGTGGCGGCGGTCGCGGCTCATGACGTTCAGGCCGTGGAGCGTGCCGACGAGCAGGTGGCCGTCCTGGCCGATGGCCAGCGAGGTGACGAAGTCGTGCGACAGCGAGCCGTCGTCGCCCTCGTCGTGGCGGTATGGCGTCAGCGTGGCGTCGTATTGGTTGTAGGCCCACAGCCCCCGGTTGGTGGCTATCCATACGGTGTGGTCTTGCCGCAGCAGGTCGGTGACGAAGTGGTATTGCAGCTGCTGCATGGCGGGCGAGATGGCGGTGCGCTGCAGGCGGGGGCCGTGGGCCGACAGGCGGAACAGCCCGCCGTCGATGCCGCACCAGACGGTGCCGTTCTGCTCGACGTCGCAGACGGTGATGTCGGGCACGTTGCCCGTGTAGCGGCAGGCGGCCACATGGCTCAGCGCGCCCTGGGGGTCGAAGGTGTAGCGGAAGATGCTGTCGGTGGTGACGTGCCAGATGCAGCCTTTCGCGTCGCGATAAACCTTTACCGACGGGCGCATCAGCCTGCGCTCCATGCTGCCGCCGGTGGCAGGGGGCACCACGCGCTGCATGGTGTTCATGTCGATGACGGTGGTATGCTCGTCGTAGGCTATCCACAGCCGCTGGTGGCGGTCTTCGGCAAAGCCCTTGCACGATATGCTGACGGTCTGCGGTTCGTGGGCCGTCGGGGGTGCGGTGAACGTGTAGCCGTCGTAGCGCACGGCCCCGCCGCCGTAGGTGGACACCCAGATGAAGCCCCGGCTGTCGGCGAAAATCTGGTTTACGTTGCTGTTGGGCAGCCCCTCGGCCAAGTCGATGCGGGTGGCCAGGAAGCGGTCGGCATTGTTGCGCTGGGCACGGGTGCTTACCGCCGTCAGCAGCATCGCGGCACACCACAATAAAACCGCCGTCAGCAGGTGTGGTGCTGTCGTTGCTGTATGTGGGGTGCCGTGGGTTCCTGTCATGGGTGCTGTCGGTAATAAGTTGTTTTCTGTTGTTATCGGTGTTGCAAAGGTACAAAAAAATAGGTGGACGGCAAGCGTTTCTGTCCACTTTTTTTGTTTTTGTCCACCTTTTTGTCCACCTTCGCGCGCGCAATATATAAAGGTGATAAAAAAAACAACCCGCACATCCCGCACATCTCGCACGTAACCTCTGCTGCTGTTGAAAGTTTTTTACGTGCGAGATGTGCGGGATGTGCGGGATGTTTCTCTTTTTCGGCAGTGTATGTCACATTTTGTTCAAAAAATGCTATTGTAATGCAAAATTTGTTTCATCAGCCCGTGCGGAATGTTCCAGCGCATGGAATTTTCGTGGAGAGCCTTCCGGTGATCGTGGAGAGGCTACTAATTTTCGTGGAGAGGCTTCCGGTGATCGTGGAGAGGCTTCCGGTGATCGTGGAGAGGCCACTAATTTTCGTGGAGA